>Ga0209737_10001033_pt1 | contig 20871 bp, 20 predicted proteins | sample TergutCu122P3_FD_187284 | JGI IMG/M metagenome (GOLD analysis project Ga0209737, IMG submission 187284) | Cubitermes ugandensis P3 segment gut microbial communities from Kakamega Forest, Kenya - Cu122 P3 (SPAdes) (version 2) | ecosystem: Host-associated > Arthropoda: Insects > Digestive system...
AGTGTCAGGTGGACAGTTTGACTGGGGCGGTCGCCTCCAAAAGAGTAACGGAGGCGTTCAAAGGTTAGCTCAGCATGGACGGAAACCATGCGTTAGAGTGCAAACGCATAAGCTAGCCTGACTGCGAGACCGACGGGTCGAGCAGGTACGAAAGTAGGAGTTAGTGATCCGGTGGTATGTGAGTGGAAATGCCATCGCTCAACGGATAAAAGCTACCCTGGGGATAACAGGCTGATCTCCCCCAAGAGTCCACATCGTCGGGGAGGTTTGGCACCTCGATGTCGGCTCATCGCATCCTGGGGCTGTATTCGGTCCCAAGGGTTTGGCTGTTCGCCAATTAAAGCGGTACGCGAGCTGGGTTCAGAACGTCGTGAGACAGTTCGGTCCCTATCTGTCGTGGGCGTAGGATATTTGCAAGGCGCTGTCCCTAGTACGAGAGGACCGGGATGGACGTACCTCTGGTGCACCAGTTGTTCCGCCAGGAGCACAGCTGGGCAGCTATGTACGGAACGGATAAACGCTGAAGGCATCTAAGCGTGAAACCGCCCTTAAGATTAGATATCCCACTTCTTTAAGTTAAGACCTCTCGTAGACTACGAGTTTGATAGGCTCTGTGTGTAAGCGCGGCGACGCGTTCAGCTTGAGAGTACTAATCGGTCGAGGGCTTTTCCTTCTTTAGTAATGTTCAGAAGGTTCTCTTCTCATTTTCTTGCTTGCTTACTCTGTTATTAAGAATCTCGGTTTCGCTTGCTATGAGGTCACACCCGTTCCCTTTCCGAACACGGCAGTTAAGCTCATATACGTCGACAATACTTGGCTGGTAACGGCCTGGGAAGATAGATAGTTGCCGGGACTATATTCAGATTTCCCCCTTGCTCCTTTGAGTAAGGGGCTTTTTGTTAAATTAATTTTGTTTACCTCTATGACTTGTTTTTAGGTTGGGGATTTGTTAACTGATAAAATTTATAAACAGTTTTGTTGTATAATACAACATATTTTTCATGAACATACAGGAATTTTTGGACGGAATGTTTATTCATACGGGAGTTATAAAAATCACTGTGAAATTGCAGCAAAATGCTTGCAATTTGTTTCATAAAGTGGTATAATATAAAGTATATGAAAATCGGTTCAAGCTGAAAGGCGGTTATTTTGTGATAAAAAGCATGACAGGTTATGGCAGAGCTCAGCAAATCATTGACGGGCGGGATATTACCGTCGAAATCAAGGCAGTTAATCATAGATATTTCGAGTTTTCTTCGAGGGTTCCGAGAGCGTACGGTTATCTTGATGACAAGCTGAAAAGTCTTGTGCAGAAAGAGATAAACCGAGGAAAGGTTGAAGTCAATGTCACAATCAACAGCGTTGAGGGAAAAGAGGCTTTAATTCAGATTAATAAGGCTATTGTAAAAGGATATCTTGACGCACTCAGAGAGACTGCCGAATGGGCGGGATTGAGAGATGACCTTACACTTTCCTCAATAATACGCCTGCCTGATGCATTCAGTGTACAAAAAGCCGTTGATGATGAGGACGAAATTTGCAGTATGGTGCTGATCGTTGCAACTGTTGCACTGGAAAAATTTGTTGCAATGCGTAAATCTGAGGGCGAACGGCTTAGAGACGATGTTCTTTCACGTGCAAAGGCAATTGTCGCTCATGTTTCAGAGATTGAAAAGCTTTCACCGCTTACCGTTAAGGCTTATCACGATAAACTGTTTGCTAAATTATCCGAGGTATTATCTTCGACAAGTATAGACTCCCAGCGGATACTCACGGAGACGGCTATTTTTGCGGATAAGGTTGCTGTCGACGAGGAGACCGTGCGTTTGAGAAGCCATATCGAACAGCTTGAAACAATGTTCATGACCGAGGACGCTGTCGGACGCAAACTGGATTTTATTATTCAGGAAATCAACCGGGAAGTTAACACAATCGGCTCTAAGTCACAGGATTTGAATATAACTAAGACAGTTGTTGAAATGAAATCCGAAATTGAAAAAATTAGGGAACAGGTTCAGAACATTGAGTAATCATCTTATAAATATAGGTTACGGCAACATGATTGCCGCAAATAGAATTGTATCCGTCGTGAGCCCTGAGTCTGCACCGATTAAGAGGCTTGTTCAGGAGTCGCGTGACAGCGGTCATATTATTGACGCCACGTATGGGCGGAAGACAAAATCTGTTATAATAATGGACAGCGGTCACGTTGTCCTGTCATCGCTGATAACGGAAACTGTCGCAGCGAGAGCGAACAATACAATTGACAATTATTTAGATAAGTAGAATATTTGTAAGAGAGTAATTCAACATTGCTATAGCTTTTTATTACTGTCAATTGACAATTTAACTTTAGTGATAAACAATTGTCCATTGTTAATTGTCAATTGTAAAAGGGGGTGGGTAAGATAAATAATAAAGGTATTCTGATTATAGTATCGGCTCCGTCAGGCTGCGGAAAGGGTACAATTCTTGCGGAAATACTCAAAGATGAAAAATTCTTTTATTCAATATCCGCAACAACGAGAAGCCCCCGTCAGGGCGAGGAACACGGCAGAGAGTATTACTTTTTAAGCCGTAAGGAATTTGAACAGCGTATTCGTGATGGTGAGATGCTTGAATATGCCGAGTATTGTGATAATTACTATGGAACGCCGCTGAAAGAAGTTGAAGCAAAGCTTGAAGAAGGGTTCGATGTGGTTTTGGAAATAGAGACTGCGGGGGCATTACAGGTTATGGAGAAATATCCCGACGCACTGTCGATTTTTATCGCACCGCCGTCATTCGGAGAACTTAGAATGCGGCTTGCTAAACGCGGCACGGAAACGCAGGAACAGATAGAAGCCCGCATTTTTCAGGCCGAAACAGAAATGAAATATGCTGTAAAGTATAAATTTGTTATAGTAAATAATATGTTAGAGGATGCTATTGAAGCGTTCAAGAATGTTGTTAGAGGATATAGGGAGGAATTATCATGTTAAGACCGTCAGTTTCACAGATTATCACCAAAAATGAGAGCTGTTATTCACTCGTAATTGCTGTTGCCAAGAGGGCGAGAGATATTGCCGACGAACTTTATAAACAGGGTGACGTATTGACAGAAAAACCTGTTAAAACTGCTGTTGAAGAATTTGCAAACGGAAAGCTCAAAATTATTGAGGCGCTTTAATATCGAATGTCTGAATATAATATTGCAGAGGTAGCCGTATCAGGTACGACTTACTCGTTCGACAGACTTTTTAGCTATTTTATCCCCGAAGAGGGGAGAGATAATTTCAAAGTCGGCTGCAGGGTCATCGTGCCTTTCGGGCGGGGCGACAAACAGCGTCTCGGCATGGTTATGGGGCTTAAATCGGGCAGCACAGCTGGCTTAAAAGAAATCATAACGGCGGTTGATACCGAACCCGTTCTTTCAGGCGAACTTATGCGATTGGCTTTATATTTGCGTGAGTTTACCTTTTGTACATATTTTGACGCAATTAAAGTAATGTTGCCGCCAGGAATGAATATACTTATTAAGGATAACAGCTATAAGGCGGCGATAGGGGACAGTACCGTTAAAATGGTTAGGCTTTCAGACGCATATGCCGATAATCCCGAGAATTTTAAGGTTACGCCGAAACAGCTCAATGCCGCAAAGGTTTTGGGTGACTGCGGCGAGCTTTCCGCAAAAGAGTTTTATTATCTGTGCGGAGTTACTGCCGATATTTTAAAGAGAATGATTTCCAACGGTATTGTCGAGGACTATGAATGCGAGGTTCTCAGGAATGTTGATACCAAGTGCATATCACGAAACATTGATGACGTGATACTTTCTTCTGAACAGCAGACGGTATATGAAAGCGTCGCGCGTCAGATTGAATTGCGTGAGCCTGAATGTTTTCTTCTGCACGGCGTTACGGGCAGCGGCAAGACCTCCGTTTTTGAAAAACTCATTCATAAGACGGTTTCGAGCGGCAGGCAGGCACTCATGCTTATACCTGAAATTGCACTCACTCCGCAGGCGTTAAGGCTTTTCAAAGGGCTTTTCGGCGAGAGCGTTGCCGTAATCCACAGCAGTCTTTCTCTTGGTCAGCGTCTTGACGAATATAAGCGTATTAAACGCGGAGAAGCTCAGATAGTAATCGGTACGAGGAGCGCTGTTTTTGCGCCTTTGAAAAATATAGGTCTGATAGTCATGGACGAAGAGGGCGAGCGTTCTTACAAGTCTGAAAGCTCCCCGAGATACAACACTTTGGATGTTGCAAAACGCAGGTGCATAGAGCATGGGGCAGTGTTGCTTCTGGCGTCGGCAACGCCCACGGTAGAGAGCTATTACAACGCTAAGCGTGGGAAGTATAAGCTTTTGGAACTTAAACAGAGATATAATTCATGTTCTCTTCCCGAGGTCAGCGTTATTGATATGAATTTAGAGAGGGATGCGGGCAATTCCACGGAATTCAGCCGTGAACTCGTTTCTGAAATAAACAGCAATCTCCGTAACGGCGAGCAGACCATTCTGCTTTTGAACCGTCGGGGTTATCATACGGTCATCAGTTGCTGTGACTGCAATAAACCCGTTTATTGCCCTAACTGTTCCGTTCCTGTGACATACCACAAGGCGAACGGCTTAATTATGTGCCATTATTGCGGATACTCCGACGAACCTGTTACAAAATGCGGGTTTTGCGGCTCTGAAAAGCTTAGACACATGGGTTTCGGCACTCAGAAGCTTGAGGAAGAAGTCGAGATGTTTTTTCCGAATGCGCGTATTCTCAGAATGGACGCAGATACGACCTTCTCACGGTATGCTTATGAAAAAGGCTTTGACGCATTTGCCAAAGGCGAGTATGACATAATGCTTGGTACACAGATGATTAGCAAGGGATTGGATTTCCCAAATGTGACGCTTGTCGGAGTTCTGTCTGTTGACAAGGCTCTGTATGCGGGAGATTTTCGCAGTTATGAGCGTACTTTTTCTCTGATAACGCAGGTTGTCGGCAGGGGAGGACGCGGAGATAAAAAAGGCAGGGCATATTTACAGACATTCATGCCCGACCACTACGTTATGAACCTTGCGGCAAAACAGGATTATAAAGGCTTTTTCAACGAGGAGATTACGTCAAGGAGAACGATGCTTTTTCCGCCGATATGCGATATTTGCGAACTGTTAATTTCAGACGCAGACGAGGAGACCGCACTGGCGGCGGGCGATGAGCTTCTTAAAATGATAAAGGAGCGGATGATAGCGAATAAGCCGTCAACGCCCGTTAAAGTTCTTGGTCCTGTAAGATGTTCATACGGAAAAATCAACGGAAAATTCAGGTACAGGATTATAGTCAAGTGCAAGAATACGGCTGAAATCCGCAGTTTTATCAGCCGGTTGCTGACGGATTTTTCAAAGATAAAAGAATACTCAAAAGTTGCAGTATACGCAGATAACAATTAACAATTATTTATAAAAGTAGAATATTTGTAATAGAATAATTCAACATTACTATAGCTTTTAATAACTACCAATTGGTAATTTTACTGTAGTGATAAACAATTGTTAACTGTACTATGTTGGGGGTTATTTTTAGTGGCATTAAGGAAAATTTTAAAACAGGATGACTCTTTGCTTCATGCACAGTGCAAGCCTGTTGAGGTATTTGATGAGAAACTCAATAATCTGCTCGACGATATGGTCGAGACGCTGAAAAAAGCTGACGGTGTCGGACTTGCGGCACCCCAAATTGGCGTATGCAGACGGATTTGCGTTCTTGATTTAGAGGAAGAAGACGGGATAATCGAGCTTATAAATCCGGTGATTGTAAAAAAAAGCGGTCGTCACAGGGATATTGAAGGATGTCTTTCCTGTCCGAATATCTGGGGTTATGTCGTGAGACCGAATAAATGTTTGATTAAGGCTCAAAATAGAAAAGGAAAGTTTTTTGAACTCGAGATGAAAGAGATGGGAGCAAGAGTTGCCTGTCATGAAATTGATCACCTTGAAGGGATAATTTTTACTCAGTTTGTAGATGAATATGTTGACCCTGACGATTTTGAGGATGACGGCAAGGGCAGACGGAGAAGAAGAAGACGTCGGGGCAGGAGATAGACAATGAACAATTGTTTTGATGATATAGAATAATTATCAGCGGAGAAACCTGTAGGGGAGACCCTGCATGGGGTCGCCCGTCAATGCGTGATTGCTATAGAATATCAACTGACTAGGAGTGATGAGGTAAGTATGAGAACGGTTTTTATGGGAACGCCTGATTTTGCAGTGCCGTCTTTGCGGACGCTTGCAGAAGTCAGTGAAGTCGCCGCAGTTTTTACACAGCCCGATAAGCCCAAAGGGCGGGGGTATAAGTTAATCCCGACGCCCGTTAAGGTTGCCGCTTTGGAATTCGGCTTTCCTGTGTACCAGCCGACTTCGCTTCGAAAGGGTGAGGAAGCCGAGGAAGTTTTGTATATCCTGCGTGAGTTTTCTCCTGACTTGATTGTTGTTACTGCATACGGTCAAATATTGCCCAAGGAAATACTGGACTTACCTAAATACGGATGTATAAATATTCATGCGTCGCTTTTGCCGAAATATAGGGGTGCTGCTCCAATTCAGAGGAGCATTCTTGACGGCGAAAAAATAACGGGAATTACGTCAATGCAAATGGATGTGGGGCTTGATACGGGTGATATGCTCGTAAAAGTAGAAACTGAAATAGGTGAGAATGAAACCTTTGCGCAGCTTCATGACAGACTTGCTTTAATAGGCGGCGATGTCCTGAAAGAAACGGTCAAACAGCTCAAAAACGGCGAATTGAAGCCTGAAAAGCAAGACGGCAGTTTAGCGACATATGCCTCGGTTATTACAAAAGAAATGTGCTGTCTTGATTTTTCCAAGACGGCAGAGACGGTTCATAATACTATACGCGGCATAACTGGGTATACTATGCTTGACGGTAAAAGGCTCAAGGTTTTCCGCTCGTCTGTTGCGGAAGGGGATTGCCCGACTGTGCAAAACGGCGAAATTGCCGATGAGAATTCATTCACGGTTAAATGCAGCGGCGGTCTTGTGAGGTTTGAAGAAGTACAGATTGAGGGCGGAAAAAGACTCCGAACAGAGGACTTTTTACGTGGCAGGAAATTGATAAGAGGAACAGTTTTAGGAGGAGAATAATATGGAATATTTGTCTGTTTTACTGATTTTAGCGGTGGTTATATCACTTTTTGCGTCTCTCAAGGTGAATCTGACATTTTCAAAATACAATAAAGTACGCAGTATGAGCGGAAAAACAGCCGAAGAAGTCGCGCGTGACATCCTCAACAACAACGGTCTGTTTCATGTCAGAATAGAAAAAGTTGCGGGCAAGCTCCGCGACCATTATGACCCGCGTTCAGAAGTTCTCAGGTTGTCGGACTCGACTTACGGCAAAAGCTCGGTTGCAGCAATCGGCGTTGCGGCTCATGAATGCGGTCACGCAATACAGCACGCAGAGCGTTATGCACCGCTCGTGACGAGGAATACTTTCGCCCCTGTCGCACAGTTCAGCTCGCATTTATCGTTCATATTTATTATTGCGGGGCTGTGGTTTGAAATGACGGGGATGCTCGGTATCGGAATTGTGCTGTTTTCGGCTATCGTGCTTTTTCAGCTCATTACTCTGCCTGTCGAATTTGACGCAAGTATGAGAGCGTCGAGGATACTCGCAGGTTGCAGTTATCTTTCAGCCGAAGAAAACCGCAGTTCCAACAAGGTTCTCAGAGCGGCGGCAATGACTTATGTGGCTTCAACAATTGTTTCAATCCTACAGCTTATCAGGCTGATTTTGATTTTCAGCAGACGCCGATGAGTCCCCGACAGCTTGCAGTTGAACTGCTTAATAAAACGTTCGCCGACAGCAGCTATTCCAATATTCAGCTCAGTCATGCCCTCTCTAAATCCGACCTGTCAGAGCGAGATAAGAGACTTTGCTCCGCGCTTTATTACGGCGTGTTGGAGAGAAAATTAACGCTTGATTATGCGGTTTCAGCCAATTCGTCAAGACCTGTTGAAAAGTTTGACGCCGTTGTTGCAAATATTCTGCGTATCGGGGTATATCAGCTGCTCTATATGGACAGTATTCCCGACAGTGCCGCCGTTAACGAAAGCGTTTTGCTGGCGAGGAAAATGCGTAAGACAAGTGCGTCGGGGTTTATAAACGCCGTCCTGCGTTCGTTTATCCGTTCGGGAAAGAAGATTGACACGGCGAGTAAATCCGTAGAATTTTCCGCCCCCGAGTGGCTAATTGACGGTTTAACGCATGATTACGGCGAGGAAAAAATGCGTGACTTGCTTTCTGATGCGCTTCTTAAACCTCCTGTTACCGTGAGGATTAATTGCAGTGACAGCGAGTTTCTCAGCCATTTTCCCAATGCGGAGAAGATAGATTTACTGGATAGGTGTTATTCAGTAGAAATCGGCGATGTGACGGCGACAGAGACTTTTAAAAAGGGTCTGTTTCATGTTCAGGACTTAGCCTCTCAGCTTTGCTGTCATGCCCTTAACCCGCAGGAGGGCGATATCGTTCTTGATATTTGTGCCGCACCGGGCGGAAAAACGTTTACAATGGCGGAACTCATGAACGGCAAAGGCACCGTTTATGCTTTTGATTTGCATGAAAAGCGCGTTAAGCTGATTAAAGACGGAGCAGAGAGACTGTCGCTTCGCAATATAAAAGCTATGGCGGGAGACGCAGCCGTTTTTAATGAGGGATTACCGAAGTTTACAAAAATTTTATGTGACGTCCCATGTTCGGGAATAGGAGCGATAAGGCGTAAACCTGAGATTAAGTATAAAAATCCGAATGACTTTAAAGGCTTGCCTTCCATCCAGTACAGTATTGCTGAAAATGCATTGAATTATCTGGAAATCGGCGGCGAAATGGTATATTCTACCTGCACGCTCAGAGCCGAAGAGAATGAAAAGGTTGTTGAAAGGCTTCTTAAAAATCATCCTGAAATTGTAGGGATAAGTTTTTTAAAGGAGTTGGGCGAACCGTTCGGCGGACATACGGCAGCGATTTTCCCGCAATATTTCAACAGCGACGGTTTTTTTATTGCAAAGTTTAAAAAGGTGAACTGAATGATTATTGATAAAATTGACATAATGTCGCTTAACTTAGAAGAACTTGAAAAAGAAATTTTGGATATGGGCGAGAAAAAATTCAGGGCTTTGCAGATTTTCGGCTGGCTTCATGTCAAAAAAGTTAAGAGTTTCGATGAAATGTCTAATCTTTCTATACAGTTTCGGAAGATGCTGAACGAAAATTTTTGTATAAAAGGACTATTTGTTGAGAAAAGACTTGATTCTTTACTCGATAATACTGTAAAATATTTATATAGGCTTGACGACGGCAACTTTGTTGAGGCTGTTCTCATGGAATATCATCATGGGACAAGCCTTTGCGTTTCGACTCAGGTCGGCTGCAAAATGGGGTGCCGTTTTTGTGCGTCGGGTATAGCCGGGTTTGTCAGAAATCTGACTCCATCTGAAATCCTTGCACAGGTTTATGAAAGCGAACGACAGTCGGGCAAGGCAGTTTCGAGCATTGTTCTTATGGGAATCGGCGAACCGCTCGACAATTACTCTAATGTCATAAAATTTTTGGAACTTATTTCAAGCGGCAGCGGCAATAACTTAAGTATGCGTCATGTTACTCTGTCAACGTGCGGAATTGTTCCGAAAATCTATGAACTTGCGGAACGTAGACTGGGTTTGACTTTGTCGGTATCGCTTCACAGTCCTTATAACGACAAAAGAAGCGAGATTATGCCAGTGAATAATACATATAATATTAACGAGCTAATCAAAGCGTGTGATTATTATGTTAAAAAAACAGGACGCCGCGTTACTTTTGAGTATGCAGTCATAGACGGCGTTAATTCGTCAGAATGTGATGCGGCAAAGATTTCTGAGATACTTAGGGGCATAAACTGCCATGTAAATCTTATACCTGTTAATAAAGTTAAAGAACGTAATTTCAGGTCGGCGGACGTAAAGGACTTTCAAAGAATGCTTGAAGAATACGGAATAAATGCAACCGTCAGAAGAACGCTTGGCAGTGATATTCAAGCGGCGTGCGGACAGCTCAGGACGATGAATAGCGATAAAGGTGGTGTGAGATTTGAAGTTTAGAATGGTTACTGATATTGGCTTGAAAAGAGAGGAAAATCAGGATACTGTCAAATGCGAGTATTTGGGCAGTAACGTTCTTGCTATAGTTTGTGACGGCATGGGAGGCGAGCGTTCGGGAAAAATGGCGAGCGAGCTTGCAATCAATGAGGTTTACGAACGATTTTTGTTAGGCTACAGTGATGAAATTGAAGAGGAAGAAATTCGTAAGCTGCTGATTAAATCAATTTCCGCAGCGAATTCCGTCGTTTATGCAAAGTCACGGCTTGATTATAAAAATTTTGGCATGGGAACAACGTGTGTTGCGGCTTTTATAACCAAGAATAAGGTGTTCATCGCCAATGTAGGCGACAGCCGGGCATATTTAATCAGCGAGACAGGACTTGTCAAAATAACTTCCGACCATAATCTTGCATCACTTCTCCTTGAACAGGGCAAGATAACAGAAGAAGAACTTGTTAACCATCCTAAAAAGAATATGCTTATAAGAGCGGTTGGGGTGGACAAGACAGTTAAGGCAGATATATTTGTGATAGATTACGGCGAAAACGACAAGATGAGTTTGCTGCTCTGTTCAGATGGGCTTTCAGGATATTGCAGCGACGAAGAAATCTTTGAGATTATAGCAAACACACCTTTTGAGAAAATTACCAGTGAACTTGTCAGTCTTGCCAACAACAAAGGCGGCAGAGACAATATCACTGTTATTATAGTTACAGAGTAGGATAAGGAGAAGAGTGATATGGATAAAAACATAGGCAAAAAACTTGACGGGCGTTATGAAATAACCGAGTTAATCGGCGTCGGCGGAATGGCTGACGTTTATAAGGGGCTCGATGTTATTGACAATAAGCCTGTTGCGATTAAAATTTTGAAGACTGAATTTGCTGAAAATGAGGAATTCCTCAGGCGTTTCCGCAACGAATCGAAGGCGATTGCCGTTCTTTCACACCCTAATATCGTTAAGATTTATGACGTCGGGTTTTCTGAGGAACTGCAATTTATCATAATGGAATATATTGACGGTATAACACTGAAAGATTACATGGAAGATGAAAAGGTTCTTTCATGGAAAGATTCCGTGCATTTTGCGATTCAAATACTCCGCGCACTCCAGCACGCACACGATAAAGGCGTCGTTCACCGTGATATTAAACCGCAGAACATTATGATGTTTACTGACGGAACGATTAAGGTCATGGACTTCGGTATAGCCAAGTTTTCGCGTGACGAAGGAAAGACTTCTACTGACCAGGCTATCGGAAGCGTTCATTATATCAGTCCTGAACAGGCAAAGGGCTCTATGACCGACGAACGAAGCGATATTTATTCTGTAGGTATTCTTCTTTATGAGATGCTCACAGGAAGAAAGCCCTTTGATTCTGAGAAACCCGTTTCTGTTGCCGTTATGCATATGAATGATATTGCCGACCGTCCTAAGTCAATTAATCCTGAGATACCTGACGGACTTGAGGAAATCGTTCTGCGGGCGATGGAGAAAGAGCCTGAAAACCGTTATCAGTCAACGTCTGAAATGGTTTCGGATATTGAGGAGTTCAAGGCTAATCCTAAAATAAGTTTCGGATACTATGTTGAGGATATTAACATGGAAGTCAATATAGACAACGACGCTAACAGCACGAGATTTTTCGATGCGATTAATGATAACAGCGGTATGCCTGCGCCCGTCGACAGTTTCCGCACTGCCGTGAAGACAAAAGACAGTTACGGCAACAGAGGGTATGACATTGATGAGAATGAAGATGACGAAGAGGAAGAATATACGAGACCTTCTCTTGTCGTTCCCGTTCTTACGGCCGTTACGATTGTCGTGATTATCTGTGCCGTCGTCTTCGTGGGAACACTCGTTAAAGGTCTGCTCAAATCAAAAACTAACACAAGCTCACCGCTCATGCCTGAACTTATCGGTATGGATTTCTATGAAGCGGCAAATATGTATCCTAATTTAATTCTTACAAATGAAGGCGAAGAATGGAGCGAATATCCTAAAGATGTTATCATCTGGCAGAACATTGAGAAGGGTGCAAAAATCAGCGACGGAGAGAAAGTTAAAGTTAAAATAAGCCGAGGTCAGCAGACTGTTGAAGTGCCTGACGTTACTAATACAAATTATGTTCTGGCGCAGAACCGCTTTTTAGAGTTGGGAATTGAGGTTGAGATAAAGGAAGAGTTGAGCGACCTTGCGGAAGGACAGGTAATAAGGAGCGAACCTGAGGCGGGGCAATCGGTTAACATAGGCTCAACGGTTATTCTTTATATCAGCAACGGCGGCTCTCCGGACGGTTTTCTGATGGACAGCCTTTTAGGAAGAACGATTGATGACGCTATTGCACTATGTGAATACCGAGGATTGAAATGGACTAAAAAGGAAGAAAACTCCTATGAACTCAAGGACAAAGTAACGGCACAAAGCATTGCGCCAGGTACCGAAACAAAAAAGGGCACGGATATTATCCTTACCGTAAGTAACGGAGAACCGCCCGAGGGAATGGTCGATTTCAGACTTAATATGCCGAGTGATGCAAACGGAAGTTTTACGCTTTACTTTATGATTGACGGATTTGTCGCCGCAAAGAGCAGAACGTTTATGTCAGGTTTCGGTGCGACAAGTATTACGACGTCTGTTCCGTATACGGGTACGTCTGTTCCTGTTACCGTTATACTTGAAAACGGAACACGCCGAGAAACTTTGGGCACGTATGTCTTCAACTTCTCCGACGGTTCTTACAGAACGAGCAGTGAAAATATTATGGGTGCGTTTGACGCAGTTGACGGTTTGATTAAACAGACGGAACCTCCGACAGTTCCTACAACAGAGCCGACTACAGTCGTTACAACGGCGCCGCCGACAGTTGTCACAACTGTGCCGCCGACAAACGCTGTAGTTCCTCCGCCGCACAATCAGACATTCTTTTGGTAAATCATGAACGGAATTGTTACAAAATGTATCGGGGGTCTCTATACTGTAGAGACCCCCGACGGGACTTATGATATTAAGGCTAGGGGAGTGTTCCGCAACAAGGGCATTTCACCGTGTGTAGGAGATAATGTACGAATTGAGAACGGTGTAATATCAGAAATTATGCCTCGCAGAAATGTGATTGTCCGTCCTCCGATTGCCAATCTTGACTGCCTGATTTTTGTTGTTTCAGCGTGTCAGCCCAGCCCGAATTTTCTTTTGCTTGATAAGTTTATCGCTATTGCGGAGTATAAGGGTATTACGCCTGTTATTGCCGTTACAAAGACGGATATTGCGGATTGCAGTCAGCTTTCGCAGATTTACGGCAAAATCGGCGTAAGACTGATAGAGGTTGATTATTCGGATAAAAGAACTGTCGATGAAGTACGCAGTGTTTTGCATAATAAAACAAGTGCTTTTACAGGTAATTCAGGAGTAGGGAAATCAACGCTTTTAAATGCGATTGACCCGACGCTCAACCTTGCGACAGGCGAAATCAGCAAGAAACTTGGCAGAGGCCGTCATACGACACGTCACGCAAGCCTTTATAAGCTGTCATGCGGCGGATATATCGCCGATACCCCAGGGTTTTCTACGTTTGAAACGGCTCAGTATGATATTATCCGTAAGGAAGAGCTTGCCGGTTGCTTCCGCGAATTTTCTGAGTTTACGGCTGACTGCCGCTTTAAGGACTGCTCTCATACGGGAGAAAAGGGCTGCGGTATTCTTGAGGCAGTTAAAAACGGCGGCATTTCACAAATGCGTCATCAGAGCTACTGTATAATGTATGATGAGGCAAAGCTTATTAAGGAGTGGGAACTCAAGTGAACAGGTATCTCATTATTGCAGGCGGGGAGATGGATGTGTCGCCCCCAACGGACGGAATAGCAAGAATTATCTGTGCTGACGGAGGGTATGCCCATGCAAAGCGGTTCGGGATTAAACCCGATATAATAGTCGGTGATTTTGATTCTTATGATTATCATGACTTGCCGAATGTTGAAATAATAACGGCGCCGACTCACAAAGACGATACAGATACGCTTATGGCTGTGAAAACAGCTCTTGAGGAAGGCGCGGACAGTATTATTCTTGTCGGTGCATTGGGAGGACGTTTCGACCATACATATGCCAACATTCAAACATTGGCATATGCTCTCAAGAAGGGCGTTCATATGGAGATAAGTGACGGTAAGAATATAATTATGCTGCTTAAACCGGGCGGGCATAAAATAAAAAGAGGCGGGAAATATTTTTCAATTTTTGCTTTTACGGAAAAACTGGATATAAAGAAGCTCAGCGGCACAGCGTATCCGCTGGAATGCGCCGTTTTGACGAACAGTTATCCTTTGGGAGTGAGTAATGAGTTTACGGAAGAATGTGCCGAGATTGAGATTTCAGATGGAATAGCACTTGTAACACTTTTTATTCAATGACATATAATGGGGTATAGATTAACAGTTGGCAGTATGTTAAGGAACTGTAATTCCTAAATCCGCACACTTTCAACTAATTTTAAGGAGGATTACATATGAAAGTAGTCGTTATTAAGAGCCCCAAGTTTTTAAGCGGTTTTCTCAGAGCGATTTTTAAAATTAAGAAGGTTGAAGATTCATAAATAATATGGCGGATAGAAATATCCGCCAAAAAAATTTGTAAAAACTATTGTAATACTGTTAATTTTCTGTTATAATTATATTATAGATGCATAGTATTATATATATAAAAAGGGGGTAATTATATGAGAACAAGGTTTGATGAACAGCTTAAACTTCTTAATGCTTCGCTTATTGACATGGGAAGTCTTGTTGAGCACTCGATAGAGGACGCAACTAAAGCTCTTATGGAGAAAAACGTTGAGATGGCAAAGCGTATAATCGCAACAGATGATAACATTAATGACAAGGAAAAAGAGATTGAAAGTCTCTGTCTGAAAATTATTCTTCAGCAGCAGCCTGTTGCCAAAGATTTAAAAACTATTTCCTCAGCTCTGAAAATGATTACTGATTTAGAACGTATCGGCGACCATGCTTCCGATATTTCCGAAATTACACTGTTGCTCGCTAAAGACAAATACATAAAGAACCTGAAGCATTTACCGCAAATGGCTGATGCTACGACTAAAATGCTTAAAGAGAGCATAGCTGCTTTTGTTGATAAAGATGCAAAACTTGCTCAGGAAGTTATTGACTATGACGATGTTGTCGATAAGCTATTTGTTGAAGTTAAAGAAGATTTAATTGCTCTTGTTGAAGATAACGTCGATAATGTTGACCAGGCTATGGATTTTATTATGATTGCCAAATATTTTGAACGTATAGGGGACCATGCTACGAATATCGCCGAATGGGTGCTTTTCTCGCTTACGGGGATTCACAAGAACGCCAAGGTGTTGTAACTGTTCAGTATATTGCATAATTCACAAAAATATTTTTGTCAACTGTAATCAACGCCGAAAATACGGGGTTGCGGGGCGATAGCCCCGCTTCTCGGGGACTCCGTCCCCGAAACCCCTTCCCGATTTTTCTGCAAAACAATGAAAATCATCAAAACAACTGAATAATTACAAGGTGTTATAAAAAGAAATCTGTTTATTAGAGGTTCTATAGGGCGGCTGTAAAAAGTCGCCTTGATTTTGAAGTTAAGTAGAAAGGAAGCTTTACTGTGAAATTAACAAATGCATACATTGATAACATTATTAACATTGCCCTTTGCGAGGATATAAATTATATGGACGTAACAACGGACAATCTTCTTAATCCCGAGCATACAAGCGACGCGTATTACATCGCTAAAGACAGCGGAGTTATCTGCGGAATTGATATTGCAGGACGTGTGTTTGAACTTGCGGGCGGCAACGTTGCATTTAACGTACTGATTCAGGACGGCAGTTTCGTGCAGAAGGGCGATATTATTGCAAGACTTCACGGCAGCACTGTGACGCTTCTGAAAGGGGAGCGTACAGCATTAAACATTTTGCAGCATATGTCAGGTATCGCAACGGCAACGGCTAAATGTGCCGAACTTGTTAAAGGCACTAATGCTTCCGTTACCGATACACGTAAGACATTGCCAGGATTGAGGGCATTGCAGAAATATGCTGTAACCGTGGGCGGAGGGAAGAACCACCGTTTTAATCTTTCTGACGGTGCAATGCTCAAGGACAACCACCTCGACGCATACGGCGGCATAACGGGAGCTGTTACGGCTTTACGCAAGAAAATCGGGCACATGGTTAAGATTGAAGTAGAGGTTCGAAATCTTGCCGAATTGCAGGAAGCTCTTGATAACAAATGCGAGGTAATAATGCTTGATAATATGAGTATTGACGATATGAAAAAGGCTGTTGAAATTACTGCGGGACAGGCTCTGCTGGAAGCGTCAGGCAATGTTACTTTGGAGAACATCAGAAGTATTGCCGAGACAGGCGTTGATATTATTTCTCTGGGGGCTTTGACGCATTCTGTTACCTGTTTTGATGTTTCTATGAGGATAGAGAAATGAATGAATTTGCCCTCTTGACAAAAATATTCATTTGTGTTATAATATTCAAAACGGAAGAATGAGGTAAAAGGAATGGAAATGAGCCATCTTATTGACTTAAATGATTATCCTGTAGAATGGTGGAACGAAATTATCAGTCTTGGCGAGGATATAAAAAAATGTCCCGAAAAATATGACGCCGCCTGCAACGGGAAGATTATGGCTACTCTTTTTTACGAGCCGTCAACGCGTACTCAAATGTCGTTCCAAACGGCTATGCTCCGTCTCGGCGGAAAATTTATCGGATTCGATAACCCTAAAGTAACTTCGGTTGCAAAGGGGGAAAATCTTAAAGACACATCAAAAGTAATCAGCAGTTATGCAGACCTTCTTGTAATACGTCATGAAAATGCAGGTGCGGCCAAAGCGGCGGCGCTGACGTCGGAATGTTCTGTGATTAATGCGGGTGACGGCGGGCATCTTCATCCAACTCAGACGCTGACCGATTTGCTAACGTTAAAAATTGAAAAGGGACGTCTCGACAATATGACAATCGGCGTTTGCGGCGACTTAAAAAACGGCCGTACTGTTCACTCGCTGTGCAAAGCAATGTGTAAATACAGCAATAATAAGTTCGTGCTTATCTCATCAGAGGAGCTTCGTCTTCCGCCTTATGTTAAGGATTTCATTACCGCTAACGGCAGTGAATTTACTGAGGCGCTGTCTATTGACGAGGTAATCGGAGAGCTTGACGTCCTTTATATGACCCGTCTTCAAAAAGAACGGTTTGATGACAAGAATGAGCTTATAAGTCTGGATAACGCCTATATTCTGGATAGTGAAAAGCTTAAAAAATCAAAGGAAACTCTTGCGGTCATGCATCCCCTCCCAAGGGTTGACGAAATCACGGTTGATATTGACGGCGACCCGCGCTGTTTATATTTTAAACAGGCGAAATACGGGGCATATGTCCGCATGGCCTTGATTATTAAGGTTCTTGAAAACAGCCGTTCGGCGGAGTTACTGAAAGGTCAGACTCAAAGAGATATAAAGTGTCAGAATGCAAAATGCATCACCAATCATGAGCATTACCTTCCTGGAAGTTTTAAAGGCGAAGAGCCCTTGCTTGTGTGCGAATACTGTGATGAGATAGCAGACCTCTGATTTGTAAATAATTTTATTGGATAATAGATAGCATAAGGTATCGGGAAACCGATACCTTAACTCTTTCAAATTTTAACCGCCAACTGTCTTACCTCTTTTGCCAAAGCAAAAACATCTTTTTCGTTGTTGAAAATAGACGGTGCAAAACGAACCGTACCGTTTTCAGTTCCGAGATATTCATGAGCCAAAGCAGCACAGTGATAACCTGCCCTTAAACAGAAACCTTTTTTACCTAAAATTTCTGCAACCGTCTCTGCAAGCATTCCTTTTATATTGAACGATACAATAGGAGCATATCTGAGATTGTTTCTGCGATATACAATTACGTTATTACTTGAAATCCCGTCAATAAACTTGCGGCAAAGCATTTCCTCATAAAAATGAATTTTCTCGATGCCTATTTTTTTGATGAATTCAATACCTGCCTTAAGAGACATTACCCCGATGATGTTAACCGTTCCGCTTTCAAGACCGTCAGGAAGAAAGTCAGGCTGCAAGAGGCTTGATGACGAACTCCCTGTACCGCCTTCAATGAGCGGTTTTATTTTATACTTGCCGTCTGATATTAAAAGTCCGGTGCCTGTTATTCCGTAAAGACCCTTATGCCCCGAAGTACAAATGATATTGATACCCATGCTTAATTTAATGTCAACAATTCCGCACGCCTGTGCACCATCTACTATAAAGCATATATTTTTTTCATTACATATCTTTGCAATCTCCTGTATAGGCATAAGCCTCCCAGTAACATTACTCGCCGCCATGCATACGACCGCTCTTGTTTCGGGATTTATGAGGCTCCTGAAGCTTTCGACAGTCTGTTCGTCGCTGTCATAAACGGCGGCCACAGAAAGCGTAATTTTCCCCTCGTCTTCAAGTGCTTTTGCAGGGCGTGAAACAGAATTATGCTCTAATCCTGAAACAATTAAATGTCCGCCGCCGCTCATAACGCCTTTTATAGCAGTGTTTAGAGCCATAGTGCAATTGAGCGTGAAAACTGTATTCTCAGGTTCCGCTCCGAAAAAACTTGCTACAGTTTCACGGGCGGAGTAGACCGCCTCGGAAGTCCGCATAGCAAGAGGATGACCGCCGCGTCCCGCATTTCCGCCGTAAAAGCGTATGGCGTCGTTGACCGCCTGTCTGACTTCCTGCGGTTTAGGAAAAGTTGTCGCGGCGTTGTCAAAGTTTGTCACCTCTTTGAACTCTGACTCCCCGTTTTGTTTTCTTCTCATTCCTCGTCCCCCTCTTCTCCTGCAATCCTGAACGGTATATAACTGTCTTTAAGAATTCTGCTGACCTCGTAGCAACTGCAATGGGTCATAAGGGAATAACCGCAACCGCTTTCCGAAACTTTTTCGTTACGTTTCATTTCGCTCATATATCCCATACCCATGAGTGCTCTTTTTGCCTTATTTGCATATGTGTAAGAAGGCAAATAAATTCTGCATATCGTCATAACAATTTCCTCCGAATAAAATACTTGATTATTGATTATATAGGCAACCTCCGAAAAAACCATTCGGCAACCTTTTGTAAAAATCTTGCCATTCGCCGTCTTCCGCCTAAGGAACTGTTGACAAATAACTTACCTATTTACGTCATTATTATGATATGTTTTAAATAAGGATTGCGTTCATAGGCAGATGTTAGGATATAATTGAAGGATTTTTTTGATTAATTCTTGTATTTTATTGGAAAATGTGTTATAATATAAATATTACTCCGCAATGAAAGTTTTGACCCTCGCGAATAAATCGCTCGGCAACTTTCGTCGCACAAAATGCCCTGAGGCTCACCTTTGAGCAACTGCTGCATAATATTTTTTTGGAGGACAATATGAAAAAATACTGGCATAAACGTGTAACTGAACTTGACAGGAAAATCTTAATATATATTCAAAACAATCTCCGCACCGCTGAACGCGACCAAATAATGCGTTTTATCACCAATCTCGGCGACGGCGGATTTGTATGGCTTATTATAGCATTTACTCTTTTAGTGAGTCAAAAACACCGCCGTACGGGGCTTGCTATGGCCTGTGCAATCGCATTCGGAAGCATTATAACGAACGCAATAATAAAGAATTCTATCCGCCGCATACGTCCGTTTGAGATTATTGAGGAACTTGCTGCTTTAATTCCACATCCTAAGGACTGGTCATTCCCGTCAGGGCATACGACTAGTTCAGTTGCCTGCGGAATACTTTTACTTAAAAGAATGTCGAAAATGATAGGCTTGACAGGTATGACGCTGGCTATTCTGATATCGGTTTCCCGTGTTTATCTAGGTGTTCATTATCCGAGCGATATTGTTGCGGGAGCTGTAGCGGGTGTTGCTTCGGCGACGGTTGCTGGAAAGGTTGTCAGGAGGGCGAAACTTGAGGAAATCTGATGTTGTTGTTTTTTACAGTTATTTGCGCTGTCTGAGATAAAAAATTAGAATAAATATAGAATTCGTTTTTTATTTGAAAAAGCTATTGACTTTAATTTCTAAATAGTGTATAATAATATAGTCGCATGTGGAGGTTGTCTAAGGCGACTATACGGCGGCATAGCTCAGTTGGCTAGAGTACTCGGTTCATACCCGATTGGTCGTCAGTTCGAATCTGACTGCCGCTACCATTTTTGACATTATTCAATTTTAAGGCCCGTTGGTCAAGCGGCTAAGACACCGCCCTTTCACGGCGGAATCATGGGTTCGATTCCCGTACGGGTCACCAGTTTATATGCTCGAAAACGGCGATATATCGTTGTTTTTGAGCATATTCTTTTTGCGTAAAAATGCAAATGGGTCTTATTTGGGTATTATTTTTCAAAAACCGATTTCTAGAGTGATTTTTTAGGGGACTTACACTGCTTTTTCCTTTCGGGTAAAGCTAATTGCATTCGCCACCGCCTCGCAAGCCCTAACTTGATTTTCCTGAAACATATGACTGTACAAATTCAAAGTTGTACTTACTTGACTATGCCCAAGAACGTGTGAAACGGTGAGTTACCCCCGAAAAAATAACACACAACGAATATTGACAAAACCTCTCAAAAATGATAAAATAGAAAAGGATGAAGAGGGAAGAGGGGTAAAAAAGATGTCAACCGACAAAGGAAAA
>Ga0209737_10001034_pt1 | contig 20860 bp, 13 predicted proteins | sample TergutCu122P3_FD_187284 | JGI IMG/M metagenome (GOLD analysis project Ga0209737, IMG submission 187284) | Cubitermes ugandensis P3 segment gut microbial communities from Kakamega Forest, Kenya - Cu122 P3 (SPAdes) (version 2) | ecosystem: Host-associated > Arthropoda: Insects > Digestive system...
AATTGATAACGCGCTTACGGCAGGTAAACTTGATTTTGTTGGCGGAAATTGTACTGTTTCACTTATGCTTATGGGAATCGGCGGACTTTTTGAACAGGGACTTGTTGAATGGGTATCGTCTATGACTTATCAGGCAGCAAGCGGGGCAGGTGCGAAAAATATGCGTGAGCTTTTGGCTCAAATGCAATATTTGGGTAATGTAGCAAAACCATACTTAGATACCCCATCTTCTGCAATTTTGGATTTGGACAGAAATATTACTGCAGCAATGAATTCTGCAGAATATCCAACCGAAAACTTCGGAGCGCCACTCGCGGGAGCGTTAATTCCTTGGATTGACAGACCTTACGAAATGGGACAATCAAAAGAAGAATGGAAAGGTTTTGTTGAAACAAACAAAATTTTAGGTAAAACCGACAACAAAATTCCTGTCGACGGAACTTGTGTGAGAATTGGTGCAATGCGTTGCCACAGCCAAGGCTTAACAATTAAACTCAACAAAAATGTGCCGATTAGTGATGTAGAGAACATTATTTCGTCATATAATGAGTGGGCAAAACTTGTTCCGAACGACAAAGAAATTACGCTCAAAGAATTAACTCCGGCAGCAGTCAGCGGAACACTTACAATTCCCGTTGGAAGAGTTAGAAAAATGCGTATGGGCGAAACTTTCTTGAATGCGTTCACGGTCGGCGACCAGCTTTTGTGGGGTGCGGCAGAACCGCTTCGCAGAATGTTGAAAATTACACTTGAATATTTGAGTTAATTAGCTCGGCGAACAAAAACATAATCGTCATTTTTATTTGGAAACTGCGGATTTTTATTAAACTCTGCAGTTTTTTTATCGTCTTTGATTTCTTCTTCAAGCGGAAATGAAATTTTATCATTTGTTTTCCGTAAATCAAAACCAAATTTTCCGAGAATTTCAAATACTTGGTTTTCTTCACCTGATTTTACTCGGAAAAATGTATAATTATCACACGGCGAGAGTTTGTCCTTTAAGTCGGCGTATGATGAAATATTTGGTGCAATATCGTTTCTGAAAGCAATAAAAGGCAAATCCGCAAATGCCCGCTGGAACGAATTTATCCATTCCAAAATTGTCTGAGTGAGCGAAATCGGTGCATTCCAAATCCTAAGAATTTCAACAATATCTTTTTCGCTGATTCCATTTGCCAAAGACTCTTCAACTTGTTTTCTATCGATTTTCCCGTGATAAATTGCATCAACAGAAATAATTTTTGACGAATGCAATAACTTTTTCAAATGAACAGGATTTGTTTCTATCGGAATATAAATACTAAAATCCGGTAAAATATGTCCGGTTTGGAAATGCCTTTGAGCAATTTCGTCTTTAATTTTGAAACAATTTTCACTTGAATTTGCCACAAGTCCGCACCAATGAAAGAATTTCAATGAAAAATCAATTTCTTTTGAAATTTCATTTGATGAATTATCTGTTATTTTCGCCCAATTATCGCCGTTTGAATCGGTAGATACAAGCATTTTCAAAAAAGAAAAATCTATTGTATTCGAATAATTATTAACAATTTTATGTAAATCCGCCGATTCTTCCAAAACTTTTTCGAGCAACTCGTCGGAATTTGAAAGAAGTGTTATTTTTCCGTTTTCTCGCAAGAATTTTGCTCCCAAACTTGTTGAAAACTTTATAACAAAATCCAAAACTTTTGACAAATCTGCAAAATCCGTAACTAATTTCCCGATTCCGCAGCGTTCTTTCAATAAGTCTGTCCATCTTTGCGAATATTCGCCGTTTGAACGGATTTTACTCTCACCATTTTCAAAAATATCTAAAATTATCGCAAAATCATTCAGAAAAGTACCAAAAAACATATGTGGGCTGCGTTTTTGACTTTCTTTAGACAAATTTTTAGCAAAATTTTCCGACAAATTCTGCGACAAATCAGGAAATCCAAATATTGTTTCCGAATTTTCCCCGACACCTTCAAAAACCAAAAATGTTTTAAGTAATTCTGATTTCAATTCGGACGTTTCGATTTTCTTTCCGAGATTTCCGCACAAATAAATTTGAAACACTTCGTTTTTCAAATTATCCGGCATATCCGCTAAAATTTGAGAGAGATATTTTTTCTCATAAAATTTATCTATGATTTTTTCATAAACTCTGTTTGTGAAAATTTGTGGCGAATCTTTATCACTCAAATACTCAAGGACAATATTCGGCGGCAAATTTCGTATATAATCGGAAAATTTTACTCGTTTCATAAGGGGGAAAATACTATTTTGCAGATACATAGTGCAATTCTTTATCATTATATATTCATTCTTTATTCGGCAGAAATTATTTTAGTACATAAATTTTTGTAATAAGGAGTTTTGTTTATGAATAAGTTTTTGGTTTCAGTGATAGTTTTAGCGTTTTTCTCGCTTGGTTTTTCCGAATTGTATTCTCCCGAGATTTGGTATTCTTTTCGCAGTGACACCCTTGTTTTCAGTGCAGGAATAAGCAGTGAAAACACCGGACCGATTCACTATGAACTTCAACTTAAAGACGCAGAAGGTAAAACAACTATTCTTTCAACCAAAACAATAAAACCAACAGCTGAAGAAAGCGAATGGGCACTTGAATTTACAGGAATCAAAAAAGATGTTGTCGGTAAAAATGCACTTTGGGTTAAAGAAACCATGGTAAACAGCGATGAGAAATCCAAAATTTACGGACCTTACGGCTTAATAAGAACAAAACTTATCGAAACAAGCGACACCGCTTTTTTGTTTGAAGGCGATGTAAGAAACTTTTTGTTGAATGTCGGTGAAAAATATAAGTTCGCATACAACAAAAATGGCTTAATAATTGCTTTGGGCGACCTTGAAAACGACTTAACGATTTCGCTTGACCCTGCAAACAGCAAAACCGCATTTTTAGCGTTTGCAAACCGCATAATTATTTTTAAAACCGAAAGCAAAAGTGTTTTATTTTTCTATCCCGAAAGAGAGATTGAAAAGACGAAAACAGCAATTCAATACAAAACTCGCGATTGGGAAGGCGATATGAAGGTTTTCGATACGGCAAACGGCAAAGTAATATTCATTCCGTGGTACGATTTGGGCATGAAATTTGAAACCGGCAGAAGATTCGGATTTGCTGTGCACGGCAATAATTTCGCTTACCCTGTAAAAGCAGACAGATATTCTCCTGCTTCGTGGGGAAACATAATTTTAAAATAATACCTTGACAAATGAGCAAGCGAAAAATTATATTCCGCTCGGATTTCAATGTTTTATGGTGAGTGTAGTTCAATGGTAGAGCGCCAGATTGTGGTTCTGGTTGTTGCGGGTTCGAGTCCCGTCATTCACCCCACTAAATTTTCTAATGTGGTCGCATTGCTCCCAAGGTCTTCCAAATAACTTTCGTCAGCAATTTCAACATTTAATTCTCTTGCTTTGTCTAATTTACTTCCTGCATTTTCGCCTGCAATTACCAAACTTGTTTTTTTGCTTACCGAGCCTGCGACTTTCGCTCCGTGTTTTTCTAATATTGCCGTTGCTTCATCACGAGTAAATTTACTTAATGTTCCTGTTAAAACTATTGTTTTTCCTTGAAGCTCACCTGTATTTTCGCTGATTTCCTCTTCAAGTGAAACACCGAATTGTGCAAATTTACCAAATATCTTTTGATTTTCTTCATCGGCAAAAAACGTAATCACAGATTTTGCAATCTCTTCACCAATCATGTCAATTTTAAGCAAGTCATCTTCTTTTGCATTCTTCAAATTTTCATAATTTATAAATTTTTGCGCTATAAGTTTCGCTGTTTGATTTCCGACAAGAGGAATGCCTACTGCCGTTAGCACTTTTGAAAGTCCACCGATTTTTGCTGCTTGAATTGATGAAAATAAATTTGTAGCGGATTTTTCTTTAATTCCTTCCAAAAGTAAAAAATCGTTTTTATTTAACGCAAAAATATCGGCTACATCGCTTACCAAATTTCGCTGCAACATTTGCTCAATTATTGCAGGTCCCATTCCGTCAATATTCATTGCGTTTTTTGACACAAACCACTCAAAAAATGCTATTTTTATTGCAGGACAATTTTTATTTGAACAGCGAATAGCCACTTCTTCACCGTTTTTTATCGCTTTACTTCCACAAACAGGGCATTTTTCAGGTGTTGGGAAAATTGTCCCCGTTTTTTTCACTACTTCTATAACTTTCGGAATTATCTCACCGCTTTTCTCAACTAAAACGTTCGCACCAACATCAATTTCAAGCCGAGAAATTTCGTCAAAATTATGAAGAGACGCGTTACTCACCCGAGTTCCGGAAAGTTCTATGGGTGTAAATTTCGCGACAGGTGTAATAATTCCTGTTCGTCCTACCTGCAAATCAATTTCTAATATTTTTGTTTCTGCTTGTTCCGGTTCGTATTTGAAAGCCACTGCCCATCTCGGCGATTTTGCAGTTGTCCCAGCTTTTTCATACAAATTTAATTCATTAAGTTTGAAAACAATTCCATCAATCGGATAAGGTAATTTCTTGCGCTTTTCACGATACTCTTCAATAAAAGCAACGATTTCGTCATAATTTTTCAATTCTTTGCTATGTTCAACAACTGAAAATCCAAGTGCTGATAATTCGTTCAAATGTTGAACTTGTGTTTCAAAAACCGAGTCATCTAACAAATAATATGCAAAAAACGAAATTTTTCGATTTGCAACTTCTCTCGGTGAAAGCGATTTCATTGTTCCTGAAGTCGTATTTCTCGGGTTTGCAAAGAGCGGTTTCCCATTTTCTTCCATTTGTTTATTTAACGCCTCAAAATCAGCAAATTTCATATACAATTCACCGCGAATTTCAAAGTTTGTTTTTTTATTCACTTCAAGCGGAATACTTTTAATTACACGAACATTTGCTGTAATATCATCGCCAACAATTCCATTTCCGCGAGTTATTGCACGAACTAATTTCCCGTTTTCATAAATCAATGAGCATGAAACTCCATCAATTTTCATTTCGCCGCAAACTGAAATCTCTTGAGTTTCACATAATTCGTAAAGACGATTAAGCCACGAATTAATATCATTTTCATTGTAAGAATTATCAATGCTCATCATCTTAGTTCTGTGTGTAACTTTTGCAAATCCGCCGGTTAAATCGTCGCCAATTCTCATACTCGGCGAATTAGGCGATTTAAATTCAGGAAATTTTACCTCCAAATCAAGCATTTCTTTATAAAGTTTGTCGTATTCCAAATCTGAAATAAGCGACTCTCCTCTGCCGTAATATGCTGCATCGTATTCGTTTATTTTTGCATAAAGTTCGTTCAATCTATCTTTTGACATTTTATTCCTTATATATTTTTGTCGGATTTATCTTTCTGAAAATTTTATCGAAAGATACTGCAAGCCCAAATCCGAATACGCCGCCTAAAATAGCAAAAAGCACCGATAAAATGCTTTCCTGCGAAATTCCGATAACAACCGCAATATGATAAAAAACTGCTGAAAATAAAAGTGGTACCAAAAAAAGTGCAGTTGCTGCCGTTCCGTCATTTATCTGCCAACTTTCGACTTTAACAATATCACCGACCGACACTTCATTTGCAAAATATCCTTTAGGATATTCTCGTATAACTTCTGGTGAATATGATTTACAAGCGGAACAGCCCTTTGCCGCACACGCAGCAGGTAAATTTTTTGAATACAATTTTATTTTTATTTTTTCACCGTCAATCGCTTCAACACTTCCGGCACGAAAATTCTTTTTTTTCCACATAATTTTTCCTTTTTAATAAAAATAATATTTTTCAATAACAAAAGGGTAGGAAAAGTGCATGATGCACAACTTCCTACCCTTTGTTTATTCAACAAAATCACCGAATTATTTTTTGCCTTTTGCGGCTTCTTTCGGCTCTTGAGTTATTCTAATATTGTCAATAAGCGTTTGACTTGAAATACCTGTTTCCAACGGATGGAAACCGATTTCCCAAACTCTGTTCAAATCAAGTTTGCCGTCAACACGCGCTTCAGGCGATTGATACGATTCTTTTCTGAACTTTCTGAACGGAACAATAACTTTATTCCAACCGCGTGTAAGAGTAACATTTGCTAACCATTCTTCTTTACCTTCATCGGATATTTTTACGGCAAGCATTTCCGTATCTCGATTTGAATATGCATCAAATGCAATTGCAGAATGTTTAGACCAGTCGGTTTTTTCTTCCGGCAAGTTTCTGCTTCCTAACCCGAAATTCGCCATTGCCCAGTCATTAACAGACCAATCAAGTGCAAGGTGCCATCTGCCGAATTGGTCTCGCAACGCTCTGTCATTTTGTGCAACCAATCTTACTCCGAGTGCCGAGCCTTCTCCGCTTATCGCCATCCATTCCTCCGCCACATTGTTTTCAAAATCAACAATCATAACATCAGGCGCATCGGATTTAAATTCATCCCAATAAATATCGGGGTCAACATAACCGGGAACCGCATCAATAAGTGAAACTCTGGACATAAACAACTTTATCGGGTCTTCAATCGGAATACGATTTTCATATTTGTTTGTTGTTATCGACATACCGATAATTTTTGTCCAGTCCATAGCTCCGGGTTTTGAACTATTTGTATTTTCATCCCAGAAAGTTCCGTCATCGGAAAATTCTTTAAGCGGAATCATAAAGTAAGTCCAAACCGTATCAAGTTTTCCGAAATCGCTCAATAAAACCGTGCTTCCTACGCTTTTGCCGTCGCTGGCATCATCGGTAAGACCTACAAAAATGTCTGTTACTCCCGGAACCGCTTTAGCCCAAAAACCCAAACCGCCGCCGCTGTTGCGAAGCCTTGAGATGTCAATTGTTCTGCCCCAAAAAACTTCAACTCCCGAATATTCCGTATTGTCAAGATAAAATGCCAAAACATTTCCAACTGCAGCATCTGTAGTTTTTTGTTCCGCAAACACGGTTTTACCGCCGTAAGCATCAGCTTTCATAGGAGCCTTAAGGTTACTTTCATAAATCATAATCGTTTCATTGACATCTGCACCTGCTTTTGCGGGAAAAGGTTCAATTATTTCCACAACTTCATCCCAATATGGCTCCCAAAGGTTTTTCGGTTCAGGATAGCGGTCTCTCACAATATAAACATTATCAAGCCAGATTTTGAACTTTTTGTTCGCACCTTTCGGAGTAATAACAATAAGTTCTTTAACATTACCCCACTTAAAATAATTTTTTATTGTAGATTGCATTCTTTCATCCCAATAACCGCCGCGACGACCCAAATCCGCCAAAGGAATCGACATGTGAGTCCAATAAGGCTTAATTCCGCCGTATCTATTAAAATCAACTGTGACTTCGGTTTTTATTCCGTCAATCATTTCGTTGTCTGCAAGACCAATTTCGCCGATTTCGCCGCCAAGTTCACCTTTAATCCAAAATTCAAGCGCACCTGTTGGGAAAACATCGGTCAAATCATATTCTGTTCCGTAAAGCACCACAGCACCACCGGAATAATCTGCTGGGTCAAGTTCAAAAACAACAGATACATCACCTGTATGTCCTGATTCTTCGGGAATAAACACTCTGGTGTTTCCGCCGTAAACATACGAATATCCGCCTGCAACAAAATCTTCTTCAAAGAAAATAAATTTGCTTGTATCAGTTTTTTGAGATTCTATTAACGCTGCTTTTGCTTCTCTTGCTTCTACAACTTCAGGAAGCGGTTCTAACTTCGCAAATGAAAGCGAAGCTATTCCGCATAATCCCACAAGGAGAAAAGCACTTTTTTGTTTAATTGCCATTACTACTTCCTTTTTATTAGAATTTCACAGTCAAATTCAAATCAAGACGAAGCGATTTGAAATTACCTTTAATCGCGTTTTCATTTGCAGCCGCATCCGTTGCCGAATAATCAACCATCACCTGTCCGATAGTTGCATTCAACACGCCGCCTTCGGCAACAGTATATTCAAGCCCTGCAGCCCACTGAGATTGATTTGTTGTCATCTCGAACTTTTCCTTTGCCGTACTTTCAACTATCTGATAACCACCCATAAGAGCCATTCGTTTCCAGAACTTCCAATACAATCCCGCATTTACAAATGAAACATTGTTTGTCATATCCAAAGTGCCCTGGTAATTATCTACGGAAGTAAGCGAATAACTTCCCGACAAAATGAACGGATATGCCCACCAATTACCGAACTTTGCAATGTCAAAAGACGCACCGCCGCCAAATTCCATGAATGACTGCATATCTGGAAGAATACTATCGGCAAAGTTTATATTTGTAATTTCCGACAAAATATTAAGCTTACCGCCAAGCAAAATTGCTTTATTAGCAAAATCCAAATCCAAATTTGCTAAAATACCACTTCTGTTCGGAGTTGCTTCACCCAAAGGTAATGCACCGCTTAAATTTTGCTCAATAAGACCTTTCTTATACTCACTTGCAATTTCGCTCCAAGTAAGCGTACTGCGAGTCCATGCAGATTTTTTGACAGGTTGTTTAATACCAAATTCTCCTTGACCCGGTATATACGAGAAAACACTCGTGTATAATGCATCAAAAATATTGTAGGTATTTTTATCGGTACCAAGTGAAGTATTAAGAATTCTACGGTTAAACAATGCCGGACTTTGTGCCATTTCATTGCGGAATTCATACGAATTTGCCAAAAATCCTGCATTCAACTTTAAGCCGTTCGCTCCAAATTTAAAGTTTCCGTCCAAATTACCTTTAAATGCAGTTCCAAAAAGTGTTGTATCTATGTCTTTACCGCCATACCAAGTATAATTAGAAGCTGCAAACTCGCCGCTCAAACCGAATATTACTGCATTTGTATCAATTGCCGCAAACAATTCGCTGCCCAGTCTTGCCCGTCCGCTAAAAACCAAATCGTTGGTTGCTGTTTTCCAAGTTTTAGATTCATCTACTCTCGATGTTCTTTTAGCATCGCCGACATACAAAACAGTTCCGCCGATTGATGTTCCCGGTACAAATTTCATATCAGTGTTAAACGCTGTTGCATATCTGTCCATATTTACATCAAGGTGGTTAGTTGCATCCGGTGTTCCCGAAATTTCTTTTTCTGTTCCTGCTTGACGTTGACGAGAGAAAAACGCATTCAACCGAAGTTCCTGAAATGCCGGCGCAACTTTTGCCCCGAAATTAAAGTTCATTCCTTGCATAACTCTGTTGTTATCACCTAAAAACTCTTCGCCCATTGTTATTTCTCGCTGGCGGGCAAAAATTGTCGGTTCAAACATAATATCCGGTTCGGGAGTCCAAAGCGTAAACTTAGTATATCTTTGTTTAAAATCTCCGACATCATAAGTAAAAATGTTTTTAACATTTCCGTTAATACTAATCCAACGAAGAGTAAGCGGATTCGCCATACTTCCGAACATATTACGCCAATCTTGGTACATTCTAATAATCGCTTTTCCGCCGACAGCATCAAGCGGACGAGCTTCAATGCTCAGGTCAAGTCCTGTCGCAAGAATATTTTCGGTTGTTTTACCAACAATATTACCAGCCGCATCTGTAGTTAGTTCACCTTCAATTTTTGAACTAAAAGCACGAGAATAAAATTCTCCGCCAAATAAAATGCCCGCTTTTGCAAGAACGCTTCCCGTTTTCTTTTCAAGCGAGTCAAGCCGCTCGCCGGTATTACCCTTAATCGGTTCCAAATCCGCCCAAACTGCGCCCGTTAAGCTACACGCAAGCAAAGCAGTACAAATAAATCTCATTTTTTTCATAATCTTTTAACTCTCTTTCTATTAGAAAAACGCTTTTAATTCAAGTGAAACGACATTACCGATGTAATTGTTAAACGGCAAATTTACATCAGTGTGCTTTAACCATTTGTATCTTCCGTGCAAAGACACTCTTTTCATCATATCCCAGTCAAAACCTACACCCAAAGCCAAATCATTGGTTTCCAAATCGCTTTGAACAATTCCCGTAAGTTCAGGTCCGCTCGTTAATCCCCATGGGCGCTGTCCGCCTGTTTCAGGACCGGAACCATCTTTATACATACCTGTCCAAGTTTTTCCGCTCATCCATTTTTCAAAACCGATAAGCGTGGTAATATAAAATTGCTTTGTAATTCCGATTGTAGGTTCACTTCTTATATAATGAGAGACAAGTAAAACATCGTTATCTTCATCGGATTTAACCGCAAAGGGTGAAAAACTTTTTGTAATTCCGTTAGTTTGGTAATATAAAGACAAAAGCAAGTCATTTTTATAACCGATATATCTTGCAATGTTCAGCGCCCAGTCAATATTGAAGTCAAAACTTCTTTTTATATTTTCAGGAATAAACCCGCTTTCACTTACAAGAGAAACATAATTACCTGTTCTTTGTCCGTCAATTTCTATTTCGGCAAAACCTTTTCCGTCTTCTATGAATGTGTATGTTTGCACTCTTCCGTCATTTCTTATTACTTGAATACTTTTGTTTTTAACTTTATCTGTCAAATCTCGTCCAACAGCAACATCAAGTCCGCCGTTTCCAGCTATTCCTGCCCAATTGTTAAGTATCACCAATTCCGGATTATTCCCAAACGGCACAAATATTTCACTTAATGCGTCAAAATCCGAACGCAATCCGCCAATATGCGGAGCATTACTTTGAGTAAAACTCTGGTCACCGAAGCGGAATGATTCTCGTTTTGCAAGTATCCCTTGCTGATTGTTGTTAAAACCGTATCCTTCGGTAATTGTTCCCAAGCCCCATTTACTGTACCACGCATTAAGAGTATTATGAATAGTAGCGCCGTTAAGCCTGTAAGGCATAGCTATAATATCTCGTGATTTTTCGTTTTGCGAAACCAAACCGTAACCAAACTTCAAGTGTCCGTGCCAAGACGGAGTTTTAGGTGCAATAGTAAGTTTCAACGCCCGTTGGTTTTTCCCGTATTCGGCACCGCTGGCATTCAAAAATGTTTGTGTTCCCAACATATTGGAACCAAAAGCCCAAAATGCGTCACTGTTACTTACCATAGAAAACGGTGAAAAATATTCTCTTGTAGCAATAAATGCTTCCAAACTTGCCTGAAGTGTTTTAAAAACATAAGAACCGCTTCCGTAAACAGCAAATTCCGGGTCTCCGGTTTCTGTTCTTGTGCCTGAAATCTTTTGTTTGTGTTTAGGCGTACTGGATACGTCACCACCCGTAATTTCTATAAAATTAGTATCAGTCCAAGACATACCAACATCAAAACTGTAACGGAAATTTTTGCCTGCGCTGCCTTTAACATCTACAGTTACAAAATTCGGTTCAACCATGAAACCTTCGCCGTTGCCCTTAATATTAAATTTTTGACTAAATGTTTCACCGTATTGGTAACCTGCAAAAGCAACATCTTTATTTGAAATCACATACCCGTTATTTATACTGAAAGTAATGTCTCGATTGGCAAGTCTTTTGCTTAAACGATAGAAAATAAATTTTCTGTAAGCGTCGGCGATTCCCGCTTCAACATGTGACCCTTCGTCTCCGGCATAACCCAAGTCCGTTGCCATATCCATGTGATAGCGTTGGTTTTTGTCAAATGGCTGTCCTACACCGTAAAGGAAATATCCGCTAAGTCCCCAAGGCAAGTCAATAACTGAAAAATCAACTCCCTGAAACGGCTGTTTGTTCCAAACGCCGCGTCCAACCTGTTCCAAACTTGCAATTTTATAGTTATAGTATTGTGAAATCGGCTCTTCCATTTCGTAAGAAAGGAATTCCCATGCAAATGCCTTTTTAGAACCTGCCCAAATAGAAAGAGGAGATGCTTCCATCCAGTTCATACTTCCCATTTTAAGCATAAAACTTGCCGGACGGGAACGAACCGCAATCCCTGCACTCAAATCCTCATAGCCGATTACGCCTCGTCCGCCGCTTCCGCTGGAGCTATGATGAAAATCATAAAACCAACCGTTTCTATATGAACTTGTGCTATCTCCTTTAAAACTTTGCGGATTCAAAAAAGGGGATGAATTATAACCGGCAAATTTTGCATTTAAACCGACAGTTGACCAAAGAACTGTGTTTCTTCCCGGGGAGACGACCATCCCTAAACGCAAAAACGGATTATCACCATTAAGAACAACCCCCTGGCGTGTCAAATATAACCAAGAAGTGTCTGCCAAACCGCTAAAATTATGAAACTGCGAGCGAACTTGTAATGCTCCGTCAAACGAAACCGGCTTAGATGCTCCGTCTCTCAATGTTGAAGCAACTTTTGCTTCCATAAACGGCAGATTTCGTTCAAGCGCGTCTATTCTTGCGCTGTCCGTTTCATGTGCCGCTAACATAACATCTATCGAAGCAAATGACGGCGAACACATTAGAAGTGCCAGACCTACTCCAATAGAAATACCCTTAATCCGCTTTTCCAAAAAACCTCCCCGTTGAGTGTTTTCGTTAGTAAAATCAATTAGTAAAATATTTTATGCCAAAACGACATACAACATTATTTTACATTCCGATTCAAAATATTTTCTTTATTCCGATATTTGAGATTTCGACTTTATTCCCCAAAGTCCTTTTACACCGCCCGCAGTCATCAAAAGTTGCGGCGGCGCATACGGGTTTTCGTCGGTCGGAAAGTTATCCCAATACTTTGTAGAGAATTGGTAATACTGCGAAGGACGATACATAATAGGAATAACCGGCAAATCAATCATAAATATTCTATTTAATTCACGATATGCTTCTTTAATTTCGGCATCATTTGTAAGTGTCGGAATTTTCACAAGCAAAGTTTCTACTGCGCTGTTTCTGTAACGACCCTGATTTGCCCAAACTTCAACACCAATCGGTTCAAACTCACGATTTGTAAAAGAAGCATCAAAACGCGACCAAGGAAGCGAAGAACTTTGCTCAGGCATCGGTGTGTGCATTATCATATCAAAATATCCGTGGCTTAATTTTTTCCAATATTCTTCCTCACTGCTAAAATCAGCTTTAGCCGAAATTCCCATAGATTTAAGATTTTCAACTACAATTTTAACGGCTGTTTCCCAATCAGTCCAACCTTTAGGCGTTGTAATTTTTATGTCTTTGACTTTTGAACCATCAGAATTCAGTAATTCACCTTTTGTTCCCCACGAAAAACCTGCATTTTTCAAAATCCCTTTTGCTTTTCCCGTGTCAAAAACAACTCCGTATTTGGCAGCATCTTCGGCATTAAAATAAAGTTTTTCGTTATTGTCGTCAACAATAAATCCCGGACGAATTTCGGGGACATACGCTTCAACTGCAGTTTTTCGGATTCTTTCATAATTTATTGCAGACGCAACTGCTTTTCTGAAATCCGCAGATTTCAAAGCAGGATTTGGAGTAAAATCTCCTGTTGCTTCACCGAAATTCACAAAAAGTGCGGTAATTGTACCGGGAATATAAGACGAGCTCCACATACCCAATTCACTTCCGGCTGCCATTTTATCACGAATTTGTGCATAATATGTTTGTGACAAATCAAGAGCACCGCTTGCCAAAGCCGTATTATAATCATCATTTGAATCATAAATCGGATGCACAATATATTGAGGCGCAGGTTTTTGTCCGCCGTGCAATGCCTCATTCCCCCAATATTTGTCATCACGCTGAAGAGCAATAAAATCATTTCCGTAAGATTGAATTTTGTATGGTCCTGATGCCACGGGATTTCTGTCCATCTTATGTTCACGGATTTTTTCCAAAATCGCTTCGGTATCACCATTACCGACCGCTGCAATTGCATCATGCTCGATTTTCTCAAAGACATGCTTTGGAAGTATCAAGGTCGCACCGATAATGTCTTGCATAACAAGCGGGTTATAATATTGCTTATTCATTTTGAAATTAATCAGATTCGCATTTTTTTTGTCCGTATAAATAGTATCGATAAAATACCAATGAGAACTCAAATGCGTCGGATATTTTTTGTGAAGATAAAATGTATAAATAACATCTTCGGCAGTCAGCGGTTTCCCGTCATTCCAATAGGCATTTTCATTTAATTCGACCTTCAAAATAGAATCCGAAATCTCATATTTTTTTGCCAAAATCGGGTCTAAATCGCCAATAAGCATATTATAACCGAAAAGATTTTCGTAAACCAAATTTATATTTCCGCTTATCGGAAACGAAGGATAAGAAGAAAGCGGATTAAAGTCACCGGGTTTGTCCCATTGAAATCCGCCGACATAAAGAGTTTGTTCTCTTTCAAAATTTTTTATCAAAATCTCCTGTGGTTTTTTCTCACAGGCAAAAGACAAAAAGCATAATGCTGCCAATAAAAGCTTCATGTATTTTCGCAAAATACCTCCGGGTAAATGTTTTTAGAATGATATTCAATATAAAGATAGTGTCTTTTCGGTGAGTTTGCGGGAATTTTTTCAGATTTTGCAAATTATTTTTGTCTGAGCCTTCGCAAATACTATTTTTATCTTGTAAAATTGGAGTAATTATGAAAAAAAAAATTATTGTGTTTGTGTTTTTAATTTTGTTTTTCGGCTGTGCTAAAAAGCAAGACGATATTGTCATCAAAGAGTCGTTCCCCGTAAATGCAATTATTGCGAAAAATCAAGAAATTCAAAGCAGTATAGTATCTGCAGTTTTACTTCAGGGAAGCAAAAAAGTAAATATTTATTCACAAACAATGGGTGAAATTGTTTCGGCAAATGCCGAACTTGGGAAAAGCGTCAAAGCCGGTGAAGTTCTTTTAACCATTGAAAATTCCGTGCAAGCTGCAAATTTAAGGCAAGCAATGGGCGCTGTCGAAGAAGCAAAATTAAACTTTGCGGCAAATGAAAAACTTTTTGAGCAAAATAAAATTTCAAGAGCAGAATTTGTGCGAAATCAAAACAATTTATTTGCAACTCAAACCGCACTTGCAACCGCAAAAAAAGCATTTGAAGATACAAGAATTACCGCCCCTTTTAATGGCATAATCACAATGCAGAGCGACATTATTCAAAAAGGAAACAGTATTTCTTTGGGAATTCCGCTTTTTACAATCGTTGATATAAGAAAATTAAAAGCAACTATTTCGCTCGGAGAAAAAGAAATTGGGCAAATAATAAACGGCTCACCTGCAAAAGTAAGCGTTGCAGCAGCAGGAGTTGATATTTTAGGAAAAATTACGGCAATATCATCGGGAAGCGACAGCCAAACAGGAACTTTTTCGGTTGAAGCAGAATTTGAAAACCCCAATTTGAAAGTATTAGACGGAATGAGCGGAATCGTATCTTTATATGTCGGCGAAACTCAATTTGGCATATCTGTGCCGTCAAATGCGATTATAAATAACCGCTCAATTTTACTTGCCCAAAACGGATTAGCCGTAAGTGTTCCCGTATCGGTTGAACCGATTTCGGCAGGAAGAGTAATGATTCTAAGCGGTGTTTCGGAAAATGATACGATAATTGTTTCGGGAATCACGCAACTTTCAAGCGGTGATACGATTAGTGTGAATATTATAGATAATTAAAAAAAGAACAAAAAAAGGGGCTATCGCTCGCCCCTTTAAAATCCTTAACTCTATTCCCACTCAATAGTTGCCGGCGGTTTTGGAGTAATATCTAAAAATATATCACCGATGCCTTCTATTTCACGAGATTTGCTAATAATTTCTTCAAATACCGACATCGGCAAATCATATACTTTTGCAGTAAGTGCATCGCTTGAATTTATTGGACGGATAACAATTGTTTCGTTTCCTTTTGAATTTACAAGCGGAAGTAAAACAACCGGCATTTGCCACAATTTTTCATATTCGCCCGAAGAAATTATTGCATTATTCACAATTTTGTCAATAGCACGAAGTTTGTCTAAACGAGCTTTTGTGCAATATCCTTCCTTAAGCGAATATTTTCTGTCGCCGCATTCGCTGAAAATCGAAAGAACTACACGATTTACGGATTTTACATTGCTTATAATTTCAGCCGTAAGTTTTGTGCTAATATCTTCGTGATTGTATGTTCCTGTGCATTTTGCAAGAACATCAAATTCTTTACTTCCAAATACTGCCGCAGGATGTGCGTATGTTCGTGCGTCTTCTTTAACACCAACCGAACTCACAGGAAGTTGAATTATTTCACCACCCCATTTTTGGGCAATTTTTGCTAAATCTTCGTTATTTTCTATTTTATCATCATATTTTCCGTTTGAGCATAAGCATCGAACACCAAGTCCCGGTCCCGGGAATGGATGTCTCCAAACCAAATCTTTGGGAAGACCCAAATATTCACCTAATTTTCGGACTTCGTCTTTATATAGTGTTTCAAGCGGCTCAATAATTAGTCCTTTTTCAATCAGTTCCATAACTATATCAACACGATTATGGTGCGTTTTTACTTTACCGATTCCTGTGTTTCCTGTTTCTATAACATCGGGATAAATTGTGCCTTGTGCGATAATCCATTCGTTTTCGTTGAGACCAAGTTTTGCTTGTGCTTTTGTTTTTACTTCTATAAACATATTTCCGATTATTTCACGCTTTTTTTCCGGTTCAGAAACACCTTTAAGAGCAGTTAAGAAATCGTTTTCCGCATCATAAATATCTAAATTATTAAAACCGTTTTTCTTCATAAAATCAAGAATATCCGTTGATTCGCCAAGACGCATAAGTCCGCTGTCAACATGAAGTCCAAGAACTTTTCCCTGCCCTAATACTTTATTAAGAAGCGCAAAAACAACCGTTGAATCAACTCCGCCCGAAACGAGTAAAAACACTTTTCTGTCACCGACTTTCTGCTTGATTTCTTTCGTAATTTCTTCTAAAAAAGCCTCTGCACTCCAATCTTTTTCAACTCTTACCATAAAAAACACTCCTATATATTAAAACTAAACGCTTTCAACTTTTACTTTTTCCATAAAAAAACGAACATGTTCACCAACAATTTTGCACGGCTCGTTAGTAAGTGTGTTTGCAGCACCACTTGCAACTGCCATTCGACATACTTCCTTAAAACTAAATCCCCGCTGAAAACCAACAACCGCACCTGCCAAAAAAGCATCGCCGCAACCAACAGCATTAACTTGGTTTTTAACCTCGGGCGGAGAACAAAGCAAACACTCATCACCATGAAGTGCAACAACGCCGTCTTTACCGAGAGTTATAAACAAATATTCGACTCCGCTGTCAAGCAGCCGTTTTGCTCTCAAAACTATGTGTTGCAAACCCTTTATGTCTTCAGAAAACAAATCCATAAATTCTTCTTCGTTCGGGGAAATCAAAAAAGGAAGTGCTGAAATTCCGTGTTTAAGCGGGTTTGAACGGCTATCTAATGCTGTTTTTATGTTTTTGGATTTACATTCACTAATAAGTTTTCCGTAAATTTCCTCGTCAAATCCCGTCGGGATGCTTCCCGAAAATGCCCAAAAATCGCCTTCTTGCATTTTATCCGACAATTTTTCATTAAAATCAATTATTTCGGAATTGACAACCGCCGAATTTTCGCTGTTCAGATGATAGATAATCCCACTTTTTTCTTCAAAAATAGTGGTGTTTATTCTTGTAGTTCCCGAAATTTCAGATAAATCGTGTTGAATTTCATATTCGTCTAAAAACGCTCTGAATTTCAAAATATCACATGCAGGAACAATCCCAGAAAGTTCAACATCTTCACCAAGAATTTTTACTGCTTTTGCAAAATTTATTGCTTTTCCTGCAGGAAATGACTTGCTTTTCAGTCCTGTGAATGTCGTTTGTTCACCGAATCTTGGAATTTTGTAATGAACATCAATAGTCGGATTATATAAAATTGCTCTAATCATTGATTTTCCCGTCTCATTTTGACAGAAAAATACTATATTTTTGGAGGTATTTACGCAAAAAAATCACACTTGCAAAAAAAATAATGTATTTTATACTTAAATTTATTATTTGGAGTAAATAATGGCTATCACGGCAGCACAAAGATTTCGTTTGGGAGTATTCGTAATAATCGCAGTTTCAGCGATTGCAGCACTTTTGATTATCGGAATCGGAGTAAAATTCTCAAAGCAAACCGTGCATTTCTACTCCGAATTTACGGGCGAATCGCTTTCGGGACTTACGAAAGGAATGGATGTGAAATTTCGAGGAATTCCGATTGGAAAAGTCTCTTCTATTTCTTATGACCCGAATGATTTAAGCCAAGTTCGCGTAGAATTTGAAGTAGAAGCAGAATTCCCTATGAAAGCAGATATGACCGCCGAAATGGCAATGAGCGGAATCACGGGATTAAAATATATAGAAATTATGGGCGGAACAAACGAAGCGGAACTTTTGCCGCCAAATTCAATGATTCCGTCTCGCCAATCACTCATCGGAACAATTACCGACAAAGCAGAAACCATTTTGGAAAGTGTAGAACAACTTTTGCAAAACTTAAATACCGCAACAAACAGAGACTCGCTTGAATATCTATTCAAAACGTTCAAAAACATGAGCGAATTTACCGAAAATATAAATGACGTAAGCCAAAGTTTAATTGGGCGTGTCGATAGTATTACGATTACACTTAATACAATGGTGTTTACGATAAATAAAATGGTAAATGATTTCTCGGAAAGAGGGCGTTTAACAAGCATAATGGAGAATCTTGATACAATGGTAATTTCATTAAACGGCTTAACACAAGGATTAGAACTTACATTTGCTCAAAGCCGCGAAGACATCGGCGCAACACTTGAAGATTTACGGCAAACAATGGAAAATCTTAACGAACTTTCATCAATGCTGCGTGATAATCCCTCTTTAATATTGTATGGAACGCCTCAACAGAAAAGGAAAACAAAATGAGAAAAATAATATTGGGAATATTTATTATTTTAATTATTGTAGGTTGTGCAAAACCGCTTGCAAAAAATTTTTACGTCTTAAATTACACGCCCGATAAACTTGAAAATCGAAAATCACAAACACCTTATCAGCGAATAATTCGGCTTAGACCTTTTGCCATTGAAAAAGCATACGCAAAAACAAATATAGTTTATCGTGAAAATCCGTATCAACTCGACTATTATCCCGACCAATTGTGGGCTGTACGTCCTGTCGATATGATAACCGATTTGGTTTTCAGTCATTTGGAAAGCATAAAATTGGTTGAAACACTTGTGCGACGTTTAGACGAGCAAGGCGCTCCCGATTATGAACTTTCGGGAACAATTTTGGCAATAGAAGAATATGACAGCGGAGATACATGGTATGCACATTTAAAAATTTCGGTTGTTTTAACAAATTACAAAACAGGAAAAGCCGTTTATAGCCGAATTTTTGACCAAACACGAGTTGTCGGAACTAAAACACCGCTTTCTGTTGTCCAAACCCTTTCGGAAATTATGGACTACATTTCTTCGCTTTTAATGACAGACTTAGATAATTTCTTTTTTGAGACAACAATAAACCAAAATGAAGTATCCGAATAAAGGAGTTTTTATGTTAAAAAAATTACTATCGGCAATAGTTATTGCTACAACTTTGGCGGGGGCAGCTCCGATTTCTCTTGAAACAGCTTCACAGATAGCACAAAATGCTGTGAAAAGCAAAAAGATTAACCTGAAACACAAATCATTCGGTAAAAGCAAATTAAGAGCTGAAGGTGATGCTCTGCTTTATATTTTTCAAAAAGATGAAAATAATGGTTTTGTAATTGTTGCTGGCGACGATATTTTCATTCCGATTATAGGGATTTCCGATAAAGGAATTTATGACCCGAATAATTTGCCGACAAACTTTGCATGGTATATTGAAAATATTGAGCAGGAAATGGAATTTGCATTAGAAAATGAGCAAATACAAACACAAGAAATAAAAGAAAAATGGGAACTTTACGCCGCAGGTGCTCCTTATGTTTCAGGAAGCAATTTAATTCAATCAACTTGGGATCAAACGGCGCCATATTGGAACAAAACGCCAAATTATTCCGGGCAACAAACACTTACTGGTTGTGTTGCAACGGCAATGAGTCAAATCATGAATTACCATAAATATCCTGCAAGTACAACTTGTGAAATACCCTCATATACAACAACAACAGACAACATTTTCGTTAATGCTTTACCCATTACGAATTTTAATTGGAATTCGATGCTTAATGACTATAGCGGTTCATATACTTCTGCTGCGGGAGATGCGGTTGCAACCCTTATGGTAGCTGCAGGAATTTCCGTTCAAATGGATTACACAACCCAATCCAGCGGTGCATATTCTCAATCCGTACCTACTGCACTTACTACATATTTTGCTTATGATTATAGAGCCCAATACATAGAAAGGGATAATTTCACTATCAGCAACTGGCAAAATATTATCAAAGGACAAATTGATTTAAGTTTACCTGTTTACTATAGCGGACAAGATACTCAATATGGCGGACACGCATTTGTTTTGGATGGCTATAACAATGCAGGGCAATTCCATTTCAATTGGGGTTGGAGTGGAGTAGCTAACGGATTTTATGTAATTACCGCTTTAAATCCGACAGGGCAGCCATACAAATTTAATTCCGGTCAAGGTGCCGTAATAAATATTATGCCTGCCGATTATAGTTTGCCTGCCAATAATTTGATACAAAAGGCAATTTCAGGCGGAACATATAAATTAACGGCAAACATTGACGGAAATAATAAAATAACAACGGAGCTTAATGTAAAACAAAACTTTACCCTTGATTTAAACGGCTACATATTAACCATTGAAGTGCCCGATAGTTACGAAAACGGAATAAAGATTGCTCAAGGCAAAACATTTACTATTATGGATAGCCGCTCTGGCGGAGTTCTTAATGTTACTAACAATGAAAATACTTATGTAAATCCATTGATTGGCGGTGCGGCAATTAACACAACAGACGGCACGCTCATTATTGACGGCGGCACAATTAACGCTAAGGGCGGTGCAGGCTGCGCAGGTATTG
>Ga0209737_10001035_pt1 | contig 20859 bp, 45 predicted proteins | sample TergutCu122P3_FD_187284 | JGI IMG/M metagenome (GOLD analysis project Ga0209737, IMG submission 187284) | Cubitermes ugandensis P3 segment gut microbial communities from Kakamega Forest, Kenya - Cu122 P3 (SPAdes) (version 2) | ecosystem: Host-associated > Arthropoda: Insects > Digestive system...
TCATCGCTCATCGTTATTTTTTTGTGATAATACGACCTTTTTTGGGATTCAAACACTTCAAGGTCAACCTTTGTAAGACTGACTTGCTCTTCGGCGTCCGCTTTCAACAATCCAACACGATTCAAAAGAGATGATATGGTTATTATCTCACCAAATAAATTTTCGTATTGAATTTTAGTGATCTCATCAAGATCAAGGGGCGAATCAAATTCCCTTTTTATAATGCAAATAAAATAATTCCCAAAATGTAATTTTGTAATATTATCATCTTCGGGATTTGTTTCACCTGATAACACATCAACATTACTTTCTACCTTATTTTCATTCAATTTCCTTTTTTTTCTAACTTCCTCTAATGCACTCATAATATTGTTTATAATATTTTAATTAACTAAAAACGAAACAAATAGGTTTACACCTGCTTTATCTACTTAATGCACAATTTATAATATGTTATAAAAAACATACAAAACATTACAAAATGTACACCGAAATAATTTATGGATTTAAACAAGTTGCCCTGTTCAAATAATCAACTACAAATACCGTGCCAAATTTTTCAATTTTGGCAGATTATCGAAATTTTATTTTGAAGTCCTCATGACTATCTACATACTGTATGGTAAAATCTGGGTGACTGTCTACGAATCTCCACTCTCCACAGGTTGTTGGACTATAATTTACCCTCTTTACTTCCAAATCAGGGTGACTGTCTACCACTTTAACCCGAAAATCGGCATGGGATTCAACTACCTTTACTCGACCATATAATAATGTACCTTTGCATTTACAGTTCTGTATAGGATATGATTGAAACGCAAATGATGTTATTGTACATAATGCAACAAGGATAATTAACCATACCTTTAAAATTTTTGTTTGTCCGTTGCCCCAACCACTGCCTTTTGTTCTCATTGTTCAATACATTTAAAATATTCAATTCCTTCCTCGTATGAAATTCCTTCCTTTTCACAGAAATCTTTGAACATTTGAACCATTGATTTGTGGTCGATGGTTGTTATCTGGCCAGGGGCTTCGTATGCTTCATCGTTGGCAATCTTCTCTACCTTTATACCTGCGTTTTTGAGTTCTGACGTGTCTATGGATTCTAACTGGGCTTTTGAACCTTCAATTCTTGTCCGGTAATAATCCCCTGTTTCTTCCTTTTGCTTTATGGCATATTGCATTTTTTTATGCAATTCAGTGTCATTGGCGCTCAATATTTGTGTATGATACATTTTAAACTTCGATCGCTCAATCTCAAAAGAAAGATCGTCAAACAAAACGCAAAAACCTTTGTTATAATCTTCGCCATGATTATTTTGCTGAATTGATGGCAGGTGCCAACAATTCTTGTATACCTGCTGCATATTGTGGTAATGCCCACTGATCACAAGGTCAAAATCCTTTACCAGATCATAATTGATTTTTGAATCCATTTCCGTCCCGTCATTATTCCGACTACCCTTGAAAGCGGTATGGGTCAAAAGAACTTTTGGGGCACAACTGATTCTTTTTTCAAAATCCAACGTTTCTTTAATGTACCTGGCCAGAATATCTTCTTTAAAATACGGAATGAATGAAAAATCAATTCCATTTATCCAAATTGTTTCAGGAACTTCAATTAACTTAAAATTTTCAATGTCCGAAAATGGCGTTAAAAATGACATCTCACCTTCATGTTCTATGGAATCATGGTTGCCACGTATGGCATATACAGTTCGCCCATGATACAACAAAATGTTTTTCAGGATTGTTCTGAAGGTATTCAGGACATATTGAGACTGCGCCTTTCTACTGTGGAACACATCGCCCAGGATTATCAGATTTTTGACATCCAGTTTATCGGCCAATTCTGCTTTTTGCTTGGCTAAATCTATGATTTGTTCTGCATTGTCATCTTTGAGATGCCAATCAGAACTTATGATTGCGACAGGTTTCTTCATTTTTCGTATTTTTTTAACCAATACTCTGCATGTATTTTGTCTGGTGCAGATACATATTCATCTGTATTGTTCCAATTTTTATTTTCAGCACGGGGCAAAATTCCTTTTTGATCATATCTGTAAAATTCATCCCATTTATAGCCTAATTCTTTTAATTTTAAGGATTCTTCAAAACTTACTGTCATATTTATTCTATTTTAAAATTCAACTTTTACTGCCGGTATCACTTTTACTTTTTTCACTCTTTTCCTTTTCGCCTTTGGCATCAGGGATTTTCTGTATGCCTTATATGTATCCAATGTACCTTCCCAATCTATGCAACGATTTAAAACATTTTCAACTCCCCCTTGTTGCAATACGAAAAGGCCAGGATTGGGAATTGAATTAACGCCGTCCTGGGTCATAAAAATGTTTTCTGGGTCATCCGTTTGAATCACCTGAAAGAAATTGGACTTATTTCTCTTGCTCTGATATATCTTGATCATTTTTTACTGTCGTAGGATAAATTCATTATTTTCGCCGAAAAAGTACCTTCTTCATTTCGTACCACAACACCTTCAATAACCTTTCCATTAAACTTTTCGTGGTAACTGAAAAGAGTTTGACATGTTGAAAGCAAATGATCTTTGTCTTTAAATTCCTCGTTAAAATATTCATGTACAAGTTTAATTCCTAAACCGGAAGCGATTTTTTTAACCTCGCTGTATGGGAGTTTAACTGCGCTATGGGTATAATCATCAATACCGAAAAATTCAATATCATTTTCCACTTTGGCATGAGGATTGTTGGGATTGCCAGAACCTTTGCAACTTTTGCCTCTTAATTCACCTCTCAAAACAAGGTCTATGTCGTATAATTCGCAATACTCTATCAATTTTGCAAGGTATGGTTTGCCATAAACTACAAACTGATCATCAGATTCAACAGATTTGATAACTTTTCCATCGTATTTGTATCCAAAGAACATAAGGAATTTAAAGAAAAGGTTAGGCTTTTTATATCCAACGACTTTCTTGTAAGTCAAAGGTTTGCCCTGATTTCTGGATGCTATACCTGACTTGCCATTTTTGCACCAAATCGAACATGAACTGCCATCTATTTTCCATAATCCGATAAGTCGTATAGGAAACTCCATTTGATTGATGACATTATTGATATTTAGTTCATCAGTCTTATACATCTGCTCTGGAAATGGTATGGATACTACCTTTCCTTTATGACCCTGAAATGGCTCCGGCTCTTCGTATTTTTTAATGCCAAGATATTTGTCCATGTCTGACTGCCTCATCAATTCATCTATGGTTATATCAACAAATGGGATCAATATTCCATACGAATATACCGGTTGTCCATCTCCAGTATGAAGATTAAATTTGATGGCTCTGATTCTTCCGTTCCTACCCAACCTGCATTTTCTTTCATCTCCGCCAGGACGTATGTATTCCTGGAACATGGGTGTGTCGGGAAGGCAGTAATCAGGTTCGATGAAAAGTGCTTTATCTCCTACCTGATACAGTCCTTTTTGGGCTACTATACAATTACCCACTTCTACTAACCCGACCAGTTCAATACTGTCTGCTGGATCGTCGCCTTTATATAGCAGACGAGTTCCTGATATGGTCACTATTTTTGCTGCTGCCATAATTCATTTTTTAACATTTTTTTTATTTCCTCTATTTCACATTTGATCTTAATAACATACCAAAATATTATTGCAATCAAAACAAATGTTCCCATTATTGAGCCAAATATTATTCCGTCCATTTTACCAACAATCAATAATACATTTAATATAAATACATAAAATCGGAACTCCGACTATGATGTACGAAATAACCCAATAAATATTTTCCCTTCTTCTTTCTTTTTCTGTTTGCGCTCTACGCGAACGATAACTTCCTCTATAACCTCTCATCTTTTTATTTTTAAATTATTAATATTATATTTCTAATTACACATTGCCTGATACATTGTTCTATGGTACTCGAAAACTTCGCCTACTGCCAACACTTCTTCCGATGTGTACCCCTGTTCGCAGTTATGTTCCGAACAATCTCTGGCGCACAATATTGGGTCTTTGTACTTCTTGTCCGGTATGTACTGCAAGTCTGGAGTGATGTAGGCCGACCACCAGGTCAAGTTGTCTATCCTGACAGGATACTTAACCAGATCACACTCCTTCCTTTTTGGCGGGTTTATTACAATTACATTGAACCAAAGCATACACAAAATCTTTTCGCAAAGATACGAAAATTATTCAACTTGCTTCTTTTAACGCGCCAAAAAATTCAGTGAAAACTATGAGTGGATATGAGTTCGTCTCGCCGAAGCGCTCATCATTCGTCTGACATTTGCGAACTTCAATGTTTCTTGCCCTGCAATATGCCGACAATCGTTTCCCAATGCTCTGGCACTCCTTCATGCTCCACTTCATTTTGAAAACTTTGTTGTATTTGGCTACGGTGTAAAATTGCAACGATTCATTCAAGGCAATTTCCAATTCCTCGTTTTTTTCTGCCAACAACAACTTCTGCTTTTCAGATTCAACAAATGCTTCCAGTGCTGCAATATAATCTTTTGGAAACATTTTTTGCTCCATTGCTTTATGAAATACACGCCGGTATACTTCAAACACAGGACGCACCTTTCTTGCAATAAAGTACTCCATGCAAGGAATGGAAAGTTGATAGTCAATTTTATTTTGACCACCTTTTGCAACTTCTTCATTTTCACCGCTTGCCGACTTTGGCAAGCAAATAAAATCTTCATTTTCAATATATTCAGAATTTAAAGCGCGAACAGCCTTACCTTTTTCTGAATAAACCAAAGGCCAAACCTCTTCCAAATTTATTGGAAATTCTTTTCCTGACCTTTTCAACTCAAGAACCTTTTCAAAATACAATTTGATTTCGTTCTCATCACTTTCTTTTGTTAGTTTCGTTAAATTTTCCATAACTACTTAAATATTATTAAATTAAAAAAGTTTCTCAAAACCTTCTAAAGTGACCAACAAAGATTCCGAGAAACATCTTAAATGTCTTTGGACGGTAGTCACTCCATCACAATTTTGTCGGTGTAAATGTATAAACAATTTCCCGAAAAACCAAAAATATTTTTCAAATTCTACCCATTTTAAATTCCAATGGATCGTACATTCTTTCAGTCACTTTAACAAAATCTTCGTATGTGAAGTCGCCTGGATCGCGGTCGCCTTTCAACTCGCAAATCAAAACTTTCGGTATATACTTTGACAGCATCATGCCACATTTTTTAACTGACTTTGTTGCATCCGAATCATACATGATAATTGCCTTTTGAATACCTTTACGTTGAAGTTTTCTGGCCTGCGTTTCTGATATTTTACTGCCATTCGTAAATACAACTGCTACATTATTTAGATTTATTTCCATATTTTCCGTATTTTTTTATCGTTAAAGCATCTTCAATTGACCATCCTCTTTTTATTCTTGTTCGTAATAATCCTGCATTTACATTTAATTTCTTTATCCATTGAGAAATGTTTTTCGTTTCTCCGTTATAAGTTATCATAATACTACTTTTATCTTCTGCATATAATTTTGATTCAAGTGCTCTTTCTATACTCCATCCTTTGCGCAACCTTCCATTCAAAACACAATAATTTAAACCCAATTCATCTGCCCATTGAGAAACCGTTTGAGTTTTACTATTATAAGTTATTAATTTATTATCTCTTCGATTATTTGCCTGTTCTTTTATTGTCGCCCACCTACAATTTTCTGGACAATAATTGCCATTATTATCAATACGATCAATAGTTAATCCTTCCTGATAACCATTTGTTAAAGCCCAATCACGAAATGCAATATATGAATTTTTCCATTCATCGCAAACTTTTATTCCTCTACCTCCATACAAATAAAAATTACTATCTTTATTATTATAACAACGACTTTTTATACCATGCCATTTTTCATATAAATTTTTTGGATATTTTCCATGTTTTAAATTAGATTCTAATAACATTTGCTTTCCATAACAACCGCAACTTTTTGTGTTGCCAAATTTTAAATTTCCAGAAGAAGCAATATGTTCGTTTCCACATTCACAAATACATTTCCAATAATAATATCTATTTGTATGACTATATTCAATAACAGTTAATCTACCAAACTTTTGACCAACTAAATTATTTTTTATTTTTTTCATTATCTATTTCATATAAAATTTGTTCTACTCGGATTGCATCGAAAATTCCTTCAACTATAATAACTGTATCAATTTCTTCTGTAATGCTATCATAATTTCCAATTATCTTACTGAAATCTACTCCCCTCGAATTTTTATAACGTGGCACATCTGGATTATCTTTATGCCATTGCTTTGATTTAGTTGAGCGACCTAAAAAACCTACTAATTTGCCATTTTCTTTCAAAGGAAACAATATATATCCTTTATAAAAAGGGTCTTTACATTTACCAACTTCAAATTTAATATATTGTTTAATATTTAACTTTCTCTCATTCAAATATGGCAACCCGCCAGGCTCTACCAACCGAAACCCCATCGGATATGAAATTTCAGGACATTCCAGATTTTCTTTCTGCTTTTCTTTTTCAAATGGGGATTCAAGTGTACCGGCTAAATTATGTTCCTTGCGTTTCTGATATAAGTTTGTACGACCTAACTTTTTTAACAGAGTGTATAGATTACCGGAATTTCCACAACTTGCTCTAAAACAGTTATATGAGCCTGACCCATTCTCATCGAGTACCACACCGAATTTTTTTTGTCCGCAAAATGGACATTTCATCGAATACCAGTTTCCATTAGACGGCTTTAAACCCAACTCATCTATGATAACCTGATTGTTCATGCTGCCAAAACTCTTTTTATTAATTCGTGGATAAATCTGCGTCCGGTTTCCGTCCATCTTGTTATATGGTATGTTCTGGTTACATCCTCTTTTTTACCTATATAAGTTACAGTTTCTACATATCCTCTGTCCTGATAATCAGCATACAAAACATATTGATTGTTTATTTTGTATTGAATATACAAATCGCAAAGCCGCCGATTCAAAGCATTTGCAGTCATTCCGAGTTCCTTTGCAATTTGAGTTACTGTGAACGTACTAACACTTCTCAAGGTTTCGCGGGTGTACTCTGCATCGGGGCGCAACTGTTTGATTTCTTCTTCGGCGGCTACACGCCGGTCATGCTCCTCTTTCCAGTTCTGGGCAAGCATCAGCACTGTTTCTGGATCGGAAAAATCCAATTGATTTGGAAGTTGTTCCCTGTAACGCCTTTCCACTTCAATAAAATAATCTCGTAATTCCTCTCCCCTTTCAGTTCTGGACAGCATACAAATCTTTTTTGCAAAAGGAATGGAAAGTGCATAATCCGTAGCATTATGACCACCTCTTCCTGTTTGCTCTTCGTCCGTGACGAGCAAAACATAATCCACTTCATTTTCAGCAAATTGATTATCCACAATATTGCTTTTCGCCCATCTTGCAAAATTACTTGGGTCTAATTCAAGAAAATTGTAAAGTTCCCTTGCGCTGACAGCCTGTTTGCCGTTCTGTTCTGTAATTTTAATTAAATCGTTCATTGTTATTAAATTAAATTGTTTATTTTTTTATCAATCGAATTTTTTACATCGTCAATTGTCCACTTATTCCAAATAGATATTGCTATTAAAACGCCTGGAATCATTGCTATTGAAATGATTCCTTTTACTTCAAATTCGTTTATCGCGCAAAATAAATAAATGCAAAAACTGGATAAATATATTATACATGCCAAAAGAAGCGTAAAAAGAAAAATTTTCATATTGGTATGATTTTTGTTATGGGTTAATTTTAATCTTAAAACTTTAAATATATGACACCTAAATGCCCAAAATGCGACAATGTTTCTTTTGAAACTGCCGACGTCAATGTCAAACATAAAGAAAATAATCTTGATATGTTTGCGATAATATGTTCTAAATGTGGAGCAATTATGAATTTTTGCGATTCAGATTCTATTTACCATTTAGAAATTCATGCCACCAAAATTATGGCCGAAATAGACGGAGTATGCTATGAACTTAAAAAAGACATAGATTCTATAAAAGGCCATATTTATCGGCAAATCTCCCTTTTAAAGGAAAAATAGGATGTATAGTTTTACGTTCTCCTAATCGAATGTCTCTCTTTTCCTCATCTTTCAATTCTTCAATTGACGAATTGTAGATGGGCAATTCACCTTCTATCGTAAAATCATAATCAAGTTGCTTCTTTTTCATCTTTCCTTGTTATTATGAGTTTAATATTATTTCCTGTAAATACGGCGTAATACCCGCCGTCTAACTTATATTCAATTACTTTTGTCATATTATTAATTATTAAACGATTACTAAATTCTTTTTGTCAATATTTTTGAACAGGTTCTTCATATACTTTTCGTCCCTACTATCCTGAAAATAAATGACATGTATGACAGGATTTTTACTGCGAAGCACCCTCCCCAATTTTTGAATAAGACTTAATTCAGTTCCGTCAAGTTGAATCAAAATTCCTGCGTCTATCGCATTCAAATTCATACCCTCTTTCAACATCCCAACAGCGAACAGTCGATTAACTTCAAAGTCCTGGAATGACCTGATGGTTTCTTTTACGTTCGGCATTTGTGAATGTACTGTGTTGGTTTCGTCACCAAGTATGTTGGCCTGCGCTATACTGCTGCAAAAACAGATTAACCGGTTGTCTGGCGGTATGGTCTGCAAAAGGTTTTGGACGTATTTGGTCTTGGCCTCACCAAGAAAATTCTTTACATCCAGATATTTACGCAACATTTTAAGTCTCTGGTATTCTTCTTTTTCGTCTTTGTACCGATTTTCCCAGTATTGTGCTTCGTTCAACAGATGATCGTACTTTTCCTGCTGCGAACAGTCAAACGTCAAATCCAAATCTTTCAGTTTGAAAAACTTGAATCGCGACCTGTAATCACATCTGGTTTTACTTTTTGGCTTGCCGCGCTTTATGGTTACAGTTTCGGTGCGTCCACTGGCAGACAACTTCAACTTATGAACGTATATGGTAGGTTCTGGCAGGATTTCATTGTCTATGGCTTCTTGTGTGGTCACTTTAAAATACCCGATACGCTTGTTATAAAACATGTTTTCCAATGCCTCTTTAACGTCTCTTTTGAGGGTAGCCGACAAAAACACTGCCTTTTTGAATTTCAGTGTTTCCAGCGATTCAAGCCGGTAGTCGGATAAATTATGTGCTTCGTCAAGAATGACAAAATCCCAACTACTTGACACTAAAAGATGTAACGAAGCGTAACAGATAATTGTTGTATTGTCCAATAGATATTCATATCCATGTTTCCGGTATTCGGCCTTTATGTTTTCTATCAGTTCACGTCTTGGGACGCAAACCAGTGTATTTGGATTACCCATACTGTTCTGTATTGATATGGCTGCCAATGACTTACCTATGCCTGTCGCCCATTCTACGAAGATCACGTCTTTTTGTTTTGACAACTCTAAACACTGTTCCTGTGCTGATTCTCTGGTGATTTTCATTTCAAATATTTTTCGTGTTTTTTGTCTGTTACTGGTTTTTGTTCGCGATGACCCTGACGAAAATTAATATCTTCTGCCATCATTGTTGCTGCGTATAACGCTGTCATTGCTGACATTAACCTGCTCATACTTAAAAATATTTATCAGATAATTTAAAGTCAACGTTTACATTTATCCAATTAGCGTGCAATGATGGGGCAGTGCATTTTTCAAACTCAACTTTATATAATACATCTCCTGCTTGATTTTTTTTACCATTAAGTTCAATTGACAAAATTTTTCCAGCATTACAATATTGAACAACTCCTTCCTTGTAACTTATATCTTCGGCATTAAGTTTCTCTAACTTACCGTCCATTAATAGATAATGGTCTAATTTTATTAAAAATTTCATATTCTTTATTGTTTATAAATTTTCTTCTATCCATTTATCAAAATCTTCATCATCTACTCCATTTGGATGTGAATGGATAAAATTTTCAATAAGATTTATTACTTCATCTCTATTCCAACTATCTTTTACAGGACTGATTGAAATGGTATTATCATGGGCTATTTTTAATCTTCGGCAAAAAGTGTTACAATCAATTTTTCTTTGACTGTTTTGGCAGTCTTTTAACATTGAGCATTTATCACAATTTGCTTCATACTCAACCATCACTTCCCATATACCACCTTTTTGACAGAATTGTTTGATAAATTCATCTGAAGGTTTTGGTAAATTCTGCTCAAAAATCCCAACACCCGAAGTGCCGCCAATAACTGTATTTTTTAATGATGAATCCGTCGTTGCAATGATTTTTGTTAAATGATTACCATTTATAAGGTTTTTCACTTTTTCTGTATCATATATTTGAACAACACTTTTCATAATATTTTCAAATACCCAATCACCTTCTTGTATAGGATCATCTGATAAAAGAAACAAATGATAAAATTGACTAAATTCACTTGGATTATTATCATAATACCAAGAACCATTATCTTTGCATAATCTACTTTTTTCATTTGTTGGAAGCATAACCACTTTGCATTTTTCTTTCATATTGGTATGATTTTTGTATGAGTTTATGATTTAATCTTAAAATTTAAAAAGTATGTCTAAAAATTTTGCTTGTTCAAATTGTGGCGGCAATGAAGTTATAACCAAAAAGCCTAATGCCGGTAATTTTATCTATGATGTTGTGTGCAAACAATGTAATTCGTATATCGGCTATATCGTATCCATTAACTGTGATGTTTGCAAAGTCAAAAAGTCTGCAATACAGATTAATAATGAGGCTTATTGTCTTACATGCTGTCAACATCATTTCTTAATGGATTCACCGGACATTTTTTGGTAATATTCGTTTACCGTTATTCTATAAGGAACGTCATTTATATCAGGGATTTCACCTTCTATTGTAAACCTACCTTCTGGTATTGACTTGTCTGTATGATGAGCCAATTCTTTTTTGTCTACTGTTTCCATTTGATATATAATTAATTATGATTAAAATTTTCTGGTATGATTTTTATGCTATCCTGTATCAGGGTATTTGTCTTTATGATGAATCTCAAAGATTTTATTAATTGCATCCATTAACCTCATTAGCGCCCAAACAATCGCGCATATTAAAGCAATTGCTGCAAATAATTTAAGATATTCGTTCATTGTTCACTATGCTATCAATTTTTCAACATCTTCCTTTTTGCTCAATGGGAAAATCCATCCCTCCTGTTTCTGACCATTGTACTTCAAAAACTCGTTATGCTTGCCACCCAGTTTTTCAAACTTATCTTCTATATCCTGCGTGTCGCCGAATACTGCTACCGATTTTTCGCTGTAATCTACCATAAAACATTTTCCTGTACATACTCTCATTGGAGCAGGCTCTGTATGGCCTGAAAACAGTCTGGCAATTTCCTGGTTTGCCTTTTCGCTTTTGTCAAAAGCATTGCGCAACTTTTCAATGTAGTTTTTCAGCCGGAAGGTTTCTGAAGTGAGTTCCTTGTTTTCAATTTTTAATTGATCACGTATGGCTGTCAAATTTTCAACTTCGGATTTCAACTGTATGATTTCAGAACCTATGGCCTGTTTAACTGCCTCCTGTGCAATTAATGCAACGTCTTTTTGAGATGTTAATGCCTTTTGCTTTATGGCTCTTAATTCGTTGTCACGATCTATGAAATATTGCCTGGCAATTTTACCCTTGTCGCTTTTTTGCACCATTGAAATTTCTTTTGCGCAATTAATAGATAAAGCATAATCCTTTTTCGGCCTTCCTCGTTTGATTTTAACTTCTGTGGAAGTTAAAATCACATAATCTTGATTTTCAACTAAATCATATTCCTCTATATGTTTTACTATCCAATCATAAAACTTTGCATTACTTTCCAAAAAAGTGTGCAATTCCCTTGCTGAAACGGCTTGCTGTCCGTTATACTCTGTGATTTTAATTAATTCGTTCATTGTTATTTATTATTTAGATTCTGTGAATAATTCAAAACATTTTCCGCATGTTTCGGATATGATTAATTCCCTTTCGTCTGCGGATAAATACGGGAATACCTTTTGAATAGGTAAATTACTTGCCTGGTATACTACCCAATCCCTATGATGTACCTGAACACGGTAATCACATTTGCACGTTCTGCATTGAATATTTAAGTCAGTCATTATCATCTTTTTTGTTTGTTGAAAAAATATCATCTATGTAATCTGTTTCATTTTTTAAACTGTCCGTTTCGCCATTTTTCTTTGGTCTGTAAAAATGTTTCTTTTGAATATTATTCGATTTTTCCAATATTCCTATTTCAATCCAATTAAACTTCTTTTTCTTATTCCTGTCATCTTTATTGTACAATAAGTAACTGAAAGTCAAATCAGAATTTTCGTTTATGTGTCTTTTTGCAGGCTCAAGTACAAATTTTTTTAATTCGGACGTTTGTCTAAACTTGCTGACCATTATCGTTTTATTGCCCTTTTTTTCTGGGTATGTTAATCCTATGCACTTTCTAAAATTTTCCAATGTGTCGTAATAAAATCCAGTTTTTTTCCATCTACAACACAGTTCATAAATACGTTGAGAGTAAAATGATGGCAAAGACATTGCTATAACCATATTCAAAGAAGTAAAATTATTCTTTTCACCTAATTGCAATAATAGTCGAGCAATTAAACGATTAATGTATAACGTTACCGTCTCCGACCCCAATTCATGTATCCTATGATAGATAAAATTTCCTTCTTCGTCTACCATTTTTCCACTTTCAGTTCTACACTTAAATTTGATGGTTTTGCTTTGCAAATCTGAAATTGCATCACGAACCAGCCTGTAATTTGATTTTCCTTTTCCAGTCAAATAACTTATTGGTAAAACTAAAGCAATTTCTCTGTCATCAGTTAAAATCTTTTCAGACATTTTATCCTGTAATTGAGACAATACCCGATACAGTATGTTTTTTTGCAACAATGCCAAATTATACTGCGCTTCTGTTAATTCATGCGACTGTTTTATAATTTTTCTGTTTGTAGATTTGTACTCTATTATCTCCTCCATACACAATTTTAATTTTTGTAAAGATAAAAACAAAAAATATAAAATCCAAAAATTTATCTTTATTTTTTTCACTAACGAGAAATTGTTTACATTTATATCATAACTAATAAAGCATTAGTGTTTGCCTTATGAAACCTCTTTATTTGCCTTATGAAACCTCTTTATTTGTTTCAGGAGTTCCTACTCTCGCAATGGATTGATGCCAATTGTAAAAACTATAAAAGGTGTCCACATGGTGTCGCCTGGACTTTTCATGCGGCCTTTTTGTTAAAAAACTGCGCTATTCGTAACTCGTTTTGCTTGTTTTTCTTCACACAAAAATGCTTCACATGAAAACCCTCTGGTCAAGCAGGCGACAAAAGCGGCCAACGCCGCGTTTTTGAGTTCTGAAGGATAGATAAATCTATCCATATAAACCTTCCAGAACTATATATCCGTAAGGATTAGTTTATGTTCATAAATATATATACGGCTAAACTACTTTTATAGTTTCACCAGTTCAAAACATGAACCCTATCCAAAACCAGTTTTGAATGATCTATGATCCACACCAGACATTCGGTATGGTTTTAAAAAACTTTTTTTTCGTATACTGTTTTTCCGGTTTCGTTGCAAACCACCCTTACAGTGCCACCCTTATAATCTGCAAAATAACTTGCATTAGTGCCGTTGTTTGCGCGAATGTAATCAATACATTTGCCTTTTGTTATTTTAAATCCTTTGTTGTTCGAGGATTCATCATTATCAAAATATACGTCGTATGTGTTCATTTTATTAAATTTTAAGATTCAATTTTACACTACAAAAATCATTCCAAATTTTAAAAAGGGGGTGTTTCCACCCCCTCAACCAATCAAAAATCAAATTATTTCTTTTGCTACTATTTCCAGTGTTGCAAGTGTTCCGGTGCGTTTTTCTTCTATTTCAGACAAATAGGCGATTACGTCATCAAGTAGACCTTCTTCTATGGCCTTTGCACAGGCAAAGATGGCGTTTTTTGATGTTTGCCCAATCCAGTAATTGAAGTCTCCTCCATCGTAACCGCCTCCTTTATGATTTGAGTATCCTTGAATTAATTCATCGTCATAGCAAAGGTAATTATTATATCGTCCTTTGCGGTATCCGAAACCAAATTTTTCAATTGGAACTCTTGCTCTTTCAAGTTTTCCAACTATATGATTTGCAATTTCCTGTGTCCTATTTAGGATAGCATCATACAGGTCAAAACATTTGTCACTCTTTTTTGTCAAAATTTCAAGTTTTTCTGAAATTCCAATCATTTCTTTCTTATTCATTTTTATTAATTTATGGGTTAAAAATTCAATTATTGTACGATTAAAAAGGGGAGGGAAACCACCCCCTCCCCCAACCATCTAACCAAAAAAAATGAAATTATTAATACTTTTTCCAATATTCTATTTCGACTGCCACCGGACAATCACCAGCAGTCACCCAATCACCTTCTTCATCCAGGTAAACAACTCCTTCCCAGTCGTCATTTTTACCAATGACCCATACATTCGTTACCGGCAGTTCATCGTTTGCGCTGATCCATTCATTTGATGTATGATTCGCACCGGCCACAAAGATTTCAACTATTTCACTAATTTTCTGGGATATGCTGTCGTTTATGATACTGTTCATTGTCAGCCCAAGTCTTTGCAGGGCGTATTCCTTTGCCGCTATTCTTATGTCTTTCATTATGATTTTAAATTGTTTATGATTATTTACCTGGCCATGCGGCCAATCCAAGTATGGCCAAAACAAATGATATGGCCAGTTGATGATGTGCATTTACCTTTATGGCAATTACAGCCAGCAATATGGCTGCTGCACTAAATGAAATTGTGATAAGTTTTTGTCTTGTTTTCATTCTATGTTTAAAATTTGATTTACAGTTACTTTTTGAATCATTACATCCCAATTTTCTTTATACAAACCGGCTTCCTTTGCCGTGTCTATGGCTTTCGTTTTATCCGAGAACACACCATAAAACTGAATCATTTCGCCGAATATGTCGACTGTGTACAAAATATATACTTCCATTTTTATTGATTTTTAAATTTACGTTAAAATTCCATTAAATTTCGACGTTTTGTATCTGGGTAATGGTATACACCACCCAAGCATAGAAACGTCGTCTATGCGTCTAATTTTGCCTTTATTTTTCGTTTTATATTTTTGTCTCGATACACAATTTTTGGCTCTAAATTGTTACTCTCAAAAATGGCATAGTAACCATTGCCCAATTTATATTCGATTTTCATTTTTTTTGCTAAATTTAAAATTTCGATGTTTTTAGCCGTTTTAAGACACTTTTGTATGAGTGGGCAGTATGACGCCACCCACCACATAATAATTCAACCACACGTCTGCTACGCATCCACAGATACGTTTACCAGTTCCACCATTGCTCCGACTTTGGAATTTTTAATCCGTCGAATTGTACGGCAAATGATTTTTCTCTAAAATCATTATAGCATGATTCGCAAACAATTTTTCTGTTTATCTTGCGTTTTTCGGCAGGGTTGCCGCAATGATTACAAATATTCATAATGTTTTCAGGTATTTTTTAGTGATGTTAATTTTGTTTTCCTTACAAAATGGAATTACATACGTTCTAATCAGATATGCCCGTGATTCGAGGGTAAAACTGTCAAAATAGTAATTCCGTACCGTTTTCTGGATTATCGTTATTCCGGTTTCGTCTTTCTTGTATCCATCTTGCCCTTCTGGAATTTGTGCAATTTCGGATAACAAGTTATTTACTTCGTTTGCGTCTATTTCAGACGACTTCATGTTTGAAAAATTGTAGAATTTACTACACAATTCATTTAATGTTTTCATTTTCTTTATGGTTTAATTGGTTAAAAATTAGAAGAATATACCGGTCGCGAACCGTCGTACTCTGCGCTCATCGCTGTCGGAGGCTATGTAGTATATCCTTTATGGTTTAGTCTATCTTGAAAACATGCCCGTCAATCCAAATGACTACATGATCGAATAACCATGCCGCGTATGCTTTGAAGTCAATGAAATACCAAATTTCGCTATCAAATGAATGATTTCTAATCATGTAATTTTCGGCATACTCAATACGATCTGAATATTTGCCTTCGTATGATTTAGAAAACAATTCTTTTGCGTCATCGAGATTCATTGTAAATTCTTTCATCCATTTATGAAAAACATTCAAATCCGGTTCATCTAAAACACTTCCGGTAATATCCAATGCTTCCCATAGTATTGTATCAATGTAATTTTGACGGCCATCTTTGTGATATTTGACGTATGGATCAAGTTCATCCGGCCAGTGATCTATAAACCAGTCATTGGTTTGTAATGATTCGGTTACTGTGGCAACAAACTCATCACTGTTTTCGTACAGATCGACACAAAACTCTTTTTGAACTTCGCTCCCGTCGTTCGGAGCAACTAATACTTTGTATTTCATTATGATTTTAATTAGTTTGAAATGGACATTTTGTTGCAATAAAATTTTGACATGCACTTTTTAATTTTTTTAATTCATCATAAGATACGCTTCCAATAAGAGCAACTTCATTTTTTTTTGACAAAACATACAGATCATACAATGATCCGTATTTATAGTAATAAATATTTGTGTCACTTTTTTCTATTGCTGATATAAATATTCCTGCGTTTAATTTCATTTTTTATATGATTTAATCGGTTATATTTGAAAATTTTAATGAAAAACTATCATCTGCGTAATGTAAACGCAATTCTACGCCTCTGCTTTGTGCAAAATTTGACAATCCCAGAAGATACTCCATTCCCGAATAAAAATTTTTGAGTTTGAAATGAATGGAGTCTATAATTTTTGAACGTCCATCTCTGTATATGGTTACAGAATAATGATCAAACGCTTCTGAAATTTCTCCTAACAAGTCTTTTACTACTTCATTTGTCATTTTTGTATGTATTAATCGGTTAAACATTCATCCATTTCGCATTCATTCATATCATCTTCGTATGATTCATCATCTTTCATAAACATACCTTCCAATGTGTCGGCGTATGTGTATGGTTTGCAATAATCACCAGAACCGTATAAATAACTGTCATCTTCAAATGCGTCAACTATCCATCGGTATTGAGTAATTCCATTGATGGTTACCTCTATGGCTTCTAAATAAGCGCCTGTGGTATAAATTCTTGTATTCATTTTAATTAATTTTTTTGAAAATGTAAAAATTGCATCCTTCTTTGTCCCAGTCTGTACATGGGAATATGTTTTTTTTTGCGCAATTGATGTATGTTTGAAATATATCTAAAAAATAACATCCTTTGCACCCGTTAAATGATTGAACGTATTTAATTACGTCACCATTAATCATTGAGTATGTTTTATTATGTTTTAATTTTTCCATTTTGTTTATGGTTTATGAAAATTGTTTAATTAAGTCTAAAATTTTTCTGGCATCATCAATTTCGATATGACAAATTCTTGCAAACCAAGATTGGTTATTTTGAGTATAGCCATTTTCAAAAAGCATATCTTCATATTTTTTAGCAATATAATGTGCATATCCTGATAATTCTTTTTTTTGATTATTGTATGGAGCAATGTCCCATTCTATTGAATATGCTTCGATGTATGGATACAACTGTTTACGCAATTCTTTGGGTAATTTAAGCCATTTAGCCAACAAACTTTGATACATGTTGTTGTTTTTGATTTTTAGTGCATATGGCTGATTGTTTTTGTTTGCTGTTTTGAAAGTATTTTCAAATGTTGTGCCTTCTGGAAAAGTATATGTGCCATATATGGTATAGCCTTTCTTTGATTTTACGGCTGTTATGGCTTTATGGCCATCTATAACATATCCTTCTTTGGTTTCAATTGTTTCTGGATAACAATTTTCCAACAAATGCTCAACAAACTTTTTGCCGGTTAATTTTTCTATTTTCATTTTCGTATGACTTAAATTGAATAACATACAATACGCTCATTTTCATCAATGAACATTACTTCATCACTCACTTTTTCAATAAAATCTTCGTCGGTTTCACCTTCTTCTTTGTACTCGTCAAAGTCGCCCCAGTCACCGTTTACAATGGCGTTATCAACTACATAACTCGGACTTGACAGATTGGGATTAACACCATAATCACGAATTAAATCCATGAAATAATCCCATAAACAATCAGGCATATTGCGCCAGTTAAACTTTTCGGTTACAAAATTTCGCCTGTCTTCTAACATATCAATATATGTTTCAACATCTATTTCTATTGTTTTCATTTTTTTTAATTTTAATTGGTTAAACTTTGAACCGGTGCAGGGAAACGAACCCTGCCGTGTTCCAAAAACCGGTTAATCTGTTAATAGGAATAAATTATCCCATAATTCGTATGATTCATACTCATTTAAACCTTTTTGTTGCGCAAGCCAACAAAATTTTTCAATTATATTAACTGCATTCATTTTCGTATATTTTAAATTATTCTACTTCATCATTAATCCAAAACGTGAGGGTAGCGTAAACTTGTGGTATTAACGCTTCTGTTTCTTTTGTGCAAAAATTGCCACTACTTTGCGTTAAAGTATACATACCTTTGCTACAAAATTCAAATTCATCCTTTATGGTCTCAATTTGCGCCTTTGTTACAAACGCTGATCCAACAAGGTCACCTTCCAAATCATGACCTTCGTCACAACAATACGTCACGTATGGGCGTAATATGTCCCGATATTTGCTTTCAAAATCATGTATATTTTCATTTACATCATCCCAAAATGCTGCGTCCGGTTCAATACCATCATCTATGGCATTTTCAATGATCATCCATTCTGGCGAAGTACTTAAACTCCACCCAATACAATACAATTTCTCGTCTTTCATTTTCTTTGATATTTAATTGGTTAATATTAGAACCTGCCGGTGTGCGAAGTCCGGTAACGCTTTCAGGCTAAGCATTGAATATAAATCTAAAATTTTCGTTCGGAAATGGAATATGTCCACATCCATTATTTTCAAATTGCTATGTTTTTCATTTTATATGATTATTAATATGATTATGATTATTGTCCACAATGGGACACGTTTTGGTTCTCTGTTTTCGTTTTTGAACTGCTTATATGCAGCGTCTGAATGGATTCTATACATTTTGATTGTTTTTAAATGGTTACACTTACAAAAAATATACACAGGGCGCAAAGTAATATGATTGATATGGCACGACCTACTTGTTGCGTTTTAGCATTGTCAGATAACACAATAAAAGCAATACTAACAATTAACGCTATCATTAAGAATATGAATAAATTGTACATTTTCTTTGATTTTTAATTGGTTAATTCAACTTATTGAAAAATAATACTACCTTTGTCAAATACGTTAAACATGCAGCGACAATGGTAAACGTGAAAATTGTAGCGACTATCATAATACACTATAACTTATATATTTACCTTCTAAATATGATAACTTATGGTGCGTAAAGTGTTGAAACAAAAAGGTATTTTCGTCCAACATTATCAATTGCTCCATTTTTAAAAATATCTGCGCGTCGGCTTCGTTTCTGAAGTCCATTTCGCAAGTTTGACCACAGTCTTTTTGATTAACTAAAATTTTCATTTTGATAGGTTTTAATTGGTTAAATTTGAAAAGATTCATTAAAAACTTTCTCAAATTCATTGAATGAAACATTTTCTTTTGATTCATTTAAAAAGAATAAAAAAGCTTTGAAAACATTCATGGATTGAGTTTTGTCATAATTATCAATTAAAAAATCAATAATTGAATCATTTTTATGATATGATAGATAATTTTTGCTATATTTATAACTGTATGTATATTCAGTTTTATGAAAATAAGATGTTTTATTATCGTATTTTTCAACGATATATGATACAAAATTAATACAGTTATCCAATGAAACTAAATCAATATATTCATTTAAATTATGAGGGTTATAATAACCACATGAAACGTTTACAGTAGAAACTGGTTTATTCATTCGTTCCTGAATTGTAAAACAGTCTGTTATTAATCCTGATGTTTCTTTGTAATCATATTTTTGTGCAATTGGCAACAAAAATTTTTCACATTTTTTTGATATGGTTTTTTCACAATATTCGGTTATCAAGTCACCACCATTGCGCCGATCAATTCCAACAATTAATCCTACGTTATCAAAAAACTTTATGTCAGCATCATTACTGCCAATACAGCCACATTCTTCGCCCACAAAAAATGCTGCTTTTATTGCTTTTTTTGACATTTTTAGAATATGAAGTGTAGTAAATATGCCACATTTGTCGTCGCCTCCAACACCGCAATTTTCGCCATATATGATATTGTTATTTGCAACTATTTTATAGGACGAAGTAATTTCGTGTACGGTATCAATATGAGTGCACAAACAAACATATTTGCTTGCAATTCCTTTTGTTACAAATATGTTACCTTGATAATCAATTTCGTATGGTACATTTAACTTGTTTAATTCATTAACAATATGAAGTATCATTTTTACTTCTTTACCATGTATTGACTGAATATCTAACAATTTCATAAAATCATTAAAATAAGACGGTTTTACAAAATTGTTAGATATATTGGGAATATCATTATATTTCATTGGATTAATTATTAATAGTTATACAATTTTCGCAATAACAGTGTCCTGATCGGTTAATTTGTGCATACGTATCATTTCGTATATCAATTTCACAGTCACAATTGTAACACGAAGTAAAATTTTCGCTATAACAGTCACAACAATATATTTCATTTTGAGCGTTATAATAATTATCGTTAATAATACGGCAGCCACAATCGTAACAT
>Ga0209737_10001036_pt1 | contig 20845 bp, 15 predicted proteins | sample TergutCu122P3_FD_187284 | JGI IMG/M metagenome (GOLD analysis project Ga0209737, IMG submission 187284) | Cubitermes ugandensis P3 segment gut microbial communities from Kakamega Forest, Kenya - Cu122 P3 (SPAdes) (version 2) | ecosystem: Host-associated > Arthropoda: Insects > Digestive system...
ATAAGTATTTTGGTAACAATTATGTGGTCGTCTACAAGGAAAAAGGCACTGACCCTAATGAGTTGAGAATAGCAAAACCTGCTATCACGCCGATTGAACTCAACCGGAACGCCCAAAGTCAATATCTGACGAACATTATCAATTCCAAAGTGAAACCGATTGAACCTGTTTTCCTCGATTACAAGAAAGACCTTGCAATTAAGGATTTACGTCCGAATATTCCGTTACTGTACACGCCCAATAAGGAAAACAATATTTTTGATATTTATTACCGTTTCGACATGGGCAGCAACAACGACAAGATACTGGGTACTGCCTTCGATTACCTGAAATATTTAGGCACATCGAAATATACTCCCGAACAGATTCAGATGGAATTTTACAAACTGGCTTGTTCATTTGGTGTGTTCTCTGGAAGCGATTATGTATATGTGAGCATGAGCGGGCTTGCTGACAATATGGAAAAAGCACTTGCATTGCTGGAAGAATTGCTTAACGACCCGAAAGCGAATGTCCCGGCTTTTACCAATTTGGTAGACGATATCAAAAAACGCCGCTCTGATGCAAAACTTAACCAAATGACGATTTTCAGCTATTTGCGTAACTACGCTGTCTGGGGGCCGAAATCATCGATGACTAATGTGCCATCTTCAGATGAACTCGATCGCTTGAAAGCCGAAGAGTTGACTGCCAGAATCAAGGATTTGAGCAATTTTCCGCACAAGATCATGTATTATGGGCCATTGAGTGAACAACAAATCACTGCTTTGCTGAGCAAGTACCACAAAACGGCGCCAAAACTCAAACCGTATCCCCCGGCTGTCAAATTTACGCAACAGCCTACTGACCAGAACAAGGTATTGTTCACACATTATAATGCTCAGCAACTCTATCTCTCAATGGTTACTAAAGCAGCTCCTTACAGCCATGCGATGTACGTTCCCAGCACAATGTACAACACCTATTTTGGCGGCAGTATGAATGCCATTGTTTTTCAGGAAATGCGTGAAGCCCGTGGATTGGCTTATTCAGCTTCTGCATCCTATTCGCAACCTCCCAAACCTGAGTTCAATTATAACTTTTCAACGTTCATCGCTACACAAAATGATAAGATGGATGACGCTTTCTCTGCATTTCTGAGCATTATCAATGACATGCCCCAATCTGAGAGGGCATTCAGTCTTGCAAAAGATCAAATAATCAACAATATTAGAAAACAACGCATCAGCAGATCTTCGATTTTGTTTGACTACCTTAGCGCACAGGAATTTGGATGGAATTATGACAAGCGAAAGGACCTTTTCGAAAAAGCCCAGATATGGACGCTGGAAGACGTCAAAAAGTTCCAACAGCAGTATGTGAAGGACAGAAAATACACCTATTGCGTGCTGGGTGATGAAAATGATCTGAAACAGGAAATTGTAGATAAATACGGAACATTGCAAAAATTGAGTTTGGAAGAAATATTCGGATACTAAATAATAATTGATAACCTTATGAAACGTAGGAATTTTTTGAAAACAGCCGGTGCATCGACATTGGCAATAATTGCTGCAGGCAGCCTGAGCGACTGCAGTTCGTCTGCTTCAAAACAAAAAAGCGGCAACAAGTCTAAAGTCTTTATGACAAAAGATATTAGCGGCGCTGGACTTGTGGCTTTGTACAAAGCATTGGAAAAACAGGTTGACGGGAATGTCGCCATCAAGATGCACTGGGGCGAGCCGGGCAACAAAAACTACTTACGCCCTGAAATTGTACGTGATCTGTGTTTGATGCTTAACGCATCTCTTGTAGACAGTAATGTCTTTTACGGTGGCCCTCGTTCGACGGCAGAAGGGAATCGCCAGGCTGCACTTGACCACGGATATACCTTTGCACCTGTGGATGTTCTTGACGCAGAAGGAGAAATAAATCTGCCCATCAATGGCGGGAAACATCTCAAAGAAGCCATTTTTGGTTCGCATATCATGAATTATGACTGGATCATTTCCCTTGCACATTTCAAGGGACACGTTATGGCAGGATTCGGAGGCACTTTTAAAAATCTTGCTATTGGTATTGCTTCGGCTAACGGAAAAGGTGCTATCCATACGAATGGACCTGGCACAGAACAGTGGTCGTGCACCGGCGAGCCGTTTTTTGAAAAAATCATTGAATACAACAAATCTCTGATGGATGTCAAAGGCGATAAGATGATTTATTTCAATGTGCTCAACAATCTTTCCCCAAATTGCGATTGCGACGCCAATGCCCCACTGCCGGTAATGCCTGATATTGGTATGCTTGCCTCAACAGATCCTGTGGCGTTGGATAAAGCAAGCCTCGACCATATATACGCACGCCCCGAAGCAGTACGCCGGGAACTGGTTGAACGTATTGAAGGCTGTAACGGAGTTTATCAGGTTGTCTACGCTGAAAAAATGGGATTAGGCAGTCAGGAATACGAACTGATCAATTTGTAATTTTCTATCTACCAGTCATCGGTGCGGAACGACGATACCGGGAGGTTCCCCTCAACGGTGAACAGTTCCGTAGCTGATGTGTCGTCCCAACAGTAACGCACAGCAACCGGTTCGGCAACGGAGGGTGAAAACACATATACTTTGTTGCCTGAATAAGCTGCCTTGGCAGGGAAAAATCGTTTATTGTTTCCGGAAATCTGGAAATTCAGTATTTCTTTACCGTAAGTGGTCAGTCCTGGATCGGCGTTCATGTCGAAGGTTACTATCGCTACACGTCCTTCTATTTCGAGCGATTTAACATCCGGGCTGCGATAGTGCATTTTGTCCATACCGTAGGTTTTTGCTAACGCCCACAGAGCCATACGTTCGCCGGCATCTCGTTTTTTCGGTGGATGAATGCTGTTGACACTTTCAGCATCCATCAATACAGCCATGCCTGTATTGGGTGTGGTGATCATTCCTTTAGCCTGCGCTTCACGGATAAAACCCGAATTGGTACCTCCACCGTAATTGTAGGGTGCAATCTGGCAATAGTAGAACGGAAATTCGCCTGCTCCCCACAAGCTACGCCATTCCCGCACCATTGCATCGAACATTTTCACGTACAGCGCCGGTTCGTCGCGGTTTGATTCGCCCTGATACCATATCGCTCCCCGGATACCGTAACCCAAAATGGGATAAATCATACCATTGAAGAGCACTGTAGGTGTTCCGTTTTGAATCCTGATGTCGGCATCCGAAGCAGGAATTGGTTTTTCAGGGATATCCTTCAGTGAGTTAGGCGTCATCCACGCTTCGATTCGCGATCCGCCCCAACTGGTGTGAATCAGTCCCACTGGTACATTCAGCGCCTGATGGATCAAACGTCCGAAAAAATAACCGGTTGCGGTAAATCCGGGCGTGGTTTGCGGGTTAGCCATTTCCCAGACGCCTGTACAATCGTCCTGTGGTGCAGCTTTTGACGCTTTCGTCACAGTGAAGCATCGTATACCGGAGTTAGTGGAACCGGCAATCGCTTCAGGGCCACCTTCGATAGGCTCGTTGCGAAACCCTTTCATGGGCATTTCCATATTCGATTGTCCTGAACAAATCCAGACTTCGCCAATAAGGATGTTCCCGAGGGTAACAGCTTTCCCGTCGCTGATGGTGAGCGTGTAAGGAGTAAAACCTGCTGCCGGCGTTTCGATTTTTACCCGCCAGTAGCCTTTTGCATCACATTTAGCAGTGATTGTTTTCTTGTTCCATGATCCGGTAACGCTCATATTGGCATAAGGTTTGGCCCAACCCCATACAGCAACCTGCGACTGCTGTTGCAGCACCATGTTATTGCCGAAAATAGCAGGCAGTTTTACATCGGCACGAATCTCGAAAGAAAAAACTGCACAGTATAAACTTATAAAATACAGAATAACAAATCGTTTCATTTTAAAAAAAATTGGTTTTATGATGATGATACATTAATTATTTTGGCCGTAAAAGTAGTTTTTTTGGCGTTACATTACATACATTTTTTTGATTTTGATACATTACAATTCACATTTCGTCATTCATTTAAATTTTTTCGTCAAAAAAAGTATTTTATTTATCAAAAAAAGCATACTTTTACAGCGTTTCTAATTCTTATATGGAGGATATATGATGAATTATAGAAGAGATAGTTTTTGGTATGATGATGAAGTGCTTAGCTCGGTCAGTCGATACGAGGATATGGTGAAAAAGCACACGCATTATTTTTTTGACGTCCATGAATTTGAGGACATTATTGATTATTATCTGGATTCTGAAAATATTGCCGAAGCCACAATGGCAGCCGATTATGCTGCGCATATCTATCCGTTGGCATCGTCGATACAACTGCGGATGGCCGAAATATTGATTGATAAAAGTCAACCAATCAAAGCGTTGAGCCTTCTGAATAAGTTAGAACATTTAGAATCAGGTGAATATGGAGTCTATCTTCTTCGAGGTGCAGCACTCAACATGATCGGAAAACCCAGAGAAGCTCAGCGCCAATTCGAGAAAGCGATCTCTATGGCCGATGAAAACAAGGCAGAAGTGCTTTATAATATCGGGATGTCATTCGAGCGGATCAACCAGCACAATATAGCCTTGAAGTACTTCATGAAAGTACACGATATGGAACCCGAAAACTATTTTGTGTTCTACGATTTGGCGTACTGTTTCGAGCGATTGGATGAGTTGGACAAAAGCGTTGCTTATTACCAGAAGTATTTGGATGAAGATCCTTTTTCGGAATATGTGTGGTACAATCTGGGAATTGTGTACAACAAAAAAGACAACAACGATAAAGCGCTGGAAGCCTACGATTTTGCTATTGCCATCAACCCGGAATATTCATCGGCTTATTTCAACAAGGCCAATACGCTTTCGTCAATCGAAAACTACACAAATGCTATCGAAACCTATCAGGAATTTCTTGAAATAGAACCTGACAATGCCGCAGCCTATTGTTACATGGGCGAGTGTTACGAACGGCTCGAAGATTATGATAAGGCGAGGATACATTATATTAAATCGCTCTCGTTAGATGATCAATTTTCCGACGCATGGTTTGGGCTGGGAGTTATGAAATCGCAGGATGGTTGCCACGAAGAAGCTGTAAATGATATTCTGCGGGCGCTTGCTCTGGACGAAGACAACTCCGAATATCTTTTTGCACTGGCTTCGGCCTACGCCAACATGCAACAATACAAAAAATCGGTGACGATTTTCAAAAAATTAGTGAAACTGATTACAGGCGATATTTACATGTGGGATTGTTTTGCGCAGGTATTTGCCAAACAGGATGCCTTTGTTGATGCCCAAAAAATCATTCTCGAAGCGCTTCATTTCAATCCTTTCGCCGCTTTACTGCATTACCGGCTGGCTGCCTACTATCTGCTTAACGATGAACAGGCGCGGGGAATGTCTGTTCTGGAAAATACCCTGAAAGCATATCCTGATGAAAGCGAATGTTTTTTCGATGTATTCGAACCAGGCGATAATGACAGTCATATTGTCTCACTAATCAATCAATATTCTAAACCAAATGAATAATATATATTTACCCTTTTTACCTGAGCGACCGGAAAAACCACGTGAAACAGGTCTAACCATGATGATGGACAAAGGGTTGAGTATTCGTGAAGCCGAATGTTTCGTCGAATCGGCAGGCGACTATACTGACTTAATCAAATTGGCTTTTGGAACGGCTGTATTTGCCAAAAACATTGAAACCAAGATCAAACTATTCCAACAGGCCGGAATCCGCGTCCATTTTGGAGGAACGTTGTTCGAAGCATTTATCGTCAGAAATCAGTTCGACGAATTTCGACTGTTTCTCGACAAGCACGGAATAGACACAGTAGAAGTATCCGATGGATCGATGACCATCCCTCACGACAAAAAATTGGAATATATTCAGATTCTTTCCCAGCAGGCAACGGTTTTGTCGGAAGTAGGTTCGAAAATGCAGGGTGTTGTCATTGAGCCGGAAACGTGGGTGAGCTACATGAAAAGTGAACTGGAAGCAGGTGCATGGAAAGTAATTGCCGAAGCGCGCGAAAGCGGCACCATTGGCATTTACCATTCCGATGGATCAGCAGATAAGAAATTGATTGAAAGGCTTGATCTGGAAATAGGACATGACCGTATTCTGTGGGAAGCGCCCAATAAAAACCAGCAAGTTTGGTTTATCAAGATGTTTGGCGCTAATGTCAATCTGGGTAATGTGGCGACCAATGAGGTGGTTGCACTGGAATCATTGCGACTGGGGCTTCGTGGCGATACGTTCTTCGATTTCCTGCCTGACAAATTGCAGCATTTAAAACAGATATGAACATCATGAAAGGCTCCATTTTCATTCTTACTCTGGCTTTGTTTTTAGCTTTGCCAGTTCACGCGAATTCCGAAAGATCCGCTACCGAACCCGAAAAAAAATCAGCAATTGAAAAAGTTGTATCCTGGTATATGGACAACATGAACTACGGTACCGTCACTTTGCTGATGGCTGTTGAAAGTTCATGTTTCATCCCTTTTCCGTCGGAAGTTGTTGTACCGCCGGCAGCCTACAAAGCCAGCCAGGAAGACAGCGATATGAACATCGTTCTGGTTGTTGTATTTGCAACAATCGGCGCATTGATTGGCGCCATTATCAATTATTACTTCGCGCTGTTTCTCGGACGACCGATTGTTTATCGTTTTGTCGAGACTCGAATTGGCAGAATGTGTCTGTTAAGCAGCGAAAAAATAAAAAAAGCCGAAGACCTCTTTGTGAAACACGGCAACATGACCACACTGATCTGCAGATTAATTCCCGGTGTGCGGCAGGTGATTTCCGTACCGGCAGGTTTTGCCAGGATGCATTTCGGCAATTTTGTATTGTACACTTTTATTGGCGCTTCATTATGGAACATTATTCTCGCTGTTCTCGGATATGTTGCCCACGGAAACGCCGATATCATTAACAAATACAGCAAAGAACTTTCCTACATCCTGCTTGGATTAGGTCTGCTCTTTGTTATATATTTGATTTACAACGGTTTTTTAAAAAAAAGGAAAAAATCTACAAATAATCAAAATTTGTAGATAAAACCGAAGGTAAGACTGCCAAGGGTTGCAAGGTTATTGGCATCCGCTCCTATTTTGAAACCAACCGTCGAATCCTTGTCCTTGTTTGATTCATAGTAGGTTCTGAAGGTCAAAAATTTCAGATTTGCCTGCAACACAACATGTTCATTTACATTGTATGTCAGTATCGGATCGATGTGAATCCCAAAATAGGTGTAATTCTTCCTGAATTCAGGATTTAATGAACCTTTCATGAGCACATCAAACTTACCAGCCTGAAAAATTGAATAACGTACGTAGGGATTGAAGCGGAAATTTATTTCTACATCACTCGTAGATGAATAACTGGCTATTCCGAAACCCACTTCACCACCAACACTCAACCGTTCGTTCAAGAAATATCCCAATTCGGGGTAAACGTCAAATTTAATTACAGTCGACGATTCACTCCCGCTATCATAGGATGTACTTTTGATATCAATACCGGCCGATCCACCGACATAAAACTGCGCATTTGCAGTTAATCCCGTAACAAACAAACAAACAACAACTAATATTTTTTTCATGTGAATAAATTTTTATTTTTTTGAATTTTTTAACAATGCAAAAGTAATAATTTTTTTTGAATAACGACAAATATTTTTACCTTTGGCGCAATATTCAAAACAAAACCAGACAATTCATGAAAAGACGGGATTTTATTAAAACGGGAGGAGCGGCTTTAATTGGAACAGCCATGCTTCCCCATATTGTTCATGCACAAATGACAGACTTACATCATCTATCAGCCGATTTACCCGGTATGTTGGCGCATTTTGGCGTTACAACCAACGATTTACAGCGGGTGATTTCGGTAGCACTCGAAAAAGGCGGCGATTATGCCGACCTGTATTTCGAGCATACCATGTTGAATAACCTGGGGCTTCAGGACGGCGAGGTGAACCGTGCCAGTTCCGACATTCAGTATGGCGTAGGAATCAGGGTAGTAGCCGGCGATCAAACAGGCTATGCCTACGTGGAAAATGTGAACATGACCGAAATGCTGAAAGCCGCACGTACGGCTTCGCGTATCGCTTCGAGTTCAGCAAAAACGCCTCCGGTGAAGGTGGACGAAAGGAAATTCAAAAACCACTACCCGGTCGTTAAAACATGGGAAGAGGTGACCGTACAATCCAAAATGCCTTACCTGCAGAAACTGAACGAACGTATTTTTGCGCTCGACCCGAGGGTAACCAAAGTGAATGCTTCCATAACAGACTCCACGTCCTATATCCTCTATTACAGTTCGGAAGGAATGCTTTGCTACGATTACCGCCCAATGGCCGTTGTGTCGGGATCATGTATCATGCAGGACGGCGACAGGATAGAAAACAACTATTCATCGCGCGCAGGCCGCAAGGATTTTACTTTCCTCAGCGATGCCCTGATTGAAGAAATGGCGCAGGAGGTAGTGAAAAACACCGTCATCCTTTTCAAAGCAGTTAAGTCCAAAGGCGGTGAGATGCCGGTGGTGATGGCTGCCGGAGCTTCGGGAATCCTGCTGCATGAAGCAATCGGTCATGCTTTTGAAGCAGACTTTAATCGCAAGAATATTTCTATCTTTTCTGACAAGTTGAACAAAAAGATTTGCGATGAAAATATTAACGTGGTAGACGACGGCACTATCGAAGGCGACCGAGGATCACTCAATTTCGATGATGAGGGAGTCGAAAGCCGTAAAACATACATCGTAAAAAACGGAATACTCAATTCGTACCTGCACGACCGGATCAGTGCAAAACATTACGGTATTGCATCCACAGGCAACGGGCGGCGCGAATCGTTTAAACATATGCCCATTCCACGTATGCGCATTACCTACATGGAAAACGGAAATCACTCAGAAACAGACATCATTGCTAATGTGAAACAGGGGGTATACCTTGATAAATTCACTAATGGTCAGGTAAATATCGGTGCTGGTGATTTTACTTTTTTTGTAAAAAACGGTTATTTAATTGAAAATGGAAAACTGACACAACCCATCAAAGATATCAATATTATAGGTAATGGGCCCAAAGTACTGGCCGATATAACGATGGTAGGCAGTAACCTCAAGATTGATCAGGGCGCATGGACTTGCGGCAAAGGAGGACAGGGTGTGCCTGCAGCAATGGGGCTTCCGTCAGTACTCGTTAAACAATTAACAGTAGGAGGAGAATAAAATGGTTTCACAGGAAAATAAAGAATTAGCAAAATGGGCAATGCAATTTGCCATCAGCAGGGGTTGTTCGGATGCACGTGTTTCGGTGTATTCTCGTAACAACAACTCGTTTGAATACCGCGATAAACAGTTGGACAAACTCGAACAGTCGTCTGAAAACGGCATGAACATTCAATTGTTTGTAGACGGCAGGTATGCGTCGTATTCTACAAACCGGTTAGACAAAAAGGAACTGGAACGGTATATTACCAATGGCGTGGATGCAACCCGTTTCCTTGCCAAAGACGAGTTTCGCAAACTTCCGAAGCCCGGACTCTACTACAAAGGCGACGGTAAAGGATTAGATACGTATGATAAAGACGTAGACAAGGTGACAGTAGATGACAAACTGGCATTAATCAAAAATACCACTGCCGAAGTATATGGTACTGATTCGCGCATTATATCGGTAACTGCCGGTTACGACGACGGAACATCCAGCTCATACATGGTAACGAGCAATGGTTTCGAGGGTGAATCGGATTCAACCTATTTCAACATTTCTTCCAGCACCTCCATGAAAGGTGAGGGAGATGCTCGTCCGTCCGACTATTGGTATGATTCGTCTATCTTTTGGAAGACCCTGCAAAAGACAGGTATAGGAAAAACGGCTTATGAACGTACTCTCCGTAAATTGGGCCAAGAAAAAATAGATTCTGGTGTTTTTCCGATGCTGATAGACAATACACAGATTACCCGTTTATTATCACCCATCATATCGGCATTGAATGGCAACAGCATTCAGCAGAAAAATTCTTTCCTGATCAACAAGATTGGCGAAAGCATCGCATCGGAAAAGTTTACGCTGGTCGACGACCCACATATAAAACAGGCGCGCGGCGCACGCTGGTTCGACAACGAAGGAGTGGCCACCCTAAAACGAACGGTGATTGATAAGGGTATACTTCGCACCTATTATATTGATACATACAGTGGTGCCAAATTGAACATAGAACCAACCGTACAGTCGCCATCTGTGCTAACCTGCGTGCTTGGCAGCAAAAACTTCGATCAGTTGCTGGCTTCAATGGAAAGAGGTATCTGGGTGACCGGTTTCAATGGCGGTAACAGCAACAGCACCACCGGCGATTTTTCATTCGGTATCGAAGGTTTTTTAGTTGAAAACGGAAAAACAGTGAAGCCGCTTAATGAAATGAACATCACCGGAAACCTCCTGATCTTGTGGAAAAATGTGTTAGAAACAGGTAATGACCCCCGGCTGACTTCGTCGTGGCGGATACCCTCCATACTGTTTGATAAAGTGAGTTTTAGCGGAAAATAGTAATTATAATTCCAGCAACGAACTGTCGCCATAACTCAAAAACCGGAAATCGTTATCCAGAGCATATTGATAAATATCCTTCCAACGCTCGCCAGTAAAAGCTCCAACTAACAACAACAGCGTGCTTTGTGGCTGGTGAAAATTGGTGATTAATCTTTTGCATATTCTGAACGTATATCCGGGAACAATCATCATTTTTGTTGAAGCAAATACTGTATTTTGTCTATTCATTTCAAGTGTCTCGCAAATCTTTGACAACGATTGTTCAATGGATATGTTTTGAGGCAAGGTATAGGCTTCCCACTGGTTGAGTTGTAAGTTTTCTATTTCTGCATTTTTTTCTATCATTTTGATGCCAAGCCAGTAAACACTTTCCAAAGCCCTAAGCGAAGTTGTGCCGACTGCGGTCAAGATACCTTTATTGTCAAGCAAATTCCGGATGACGTCCAACTGTACGGAAAAATATTCGACATGCATTTCATGTTGGTTGACATCATTTTGCTGCATCGGGCGAAATGTACCGGCGCCAACATGCAATGTTATTTCATTCAATTTAACTCCCTTATCTGATAAACGTTGCAATACCTGTGGTGTGAAGTGCAATCCGGCAGTAGGCGCTGCAACTGATCCTTTGTGTTTTGAGTAAACAGTCTGATACCGGATTTCGTCTATTTCTTCTGTTTTCCGGTTCAGATAGGGTGGAATAGGGGTACAACCACAGGCGTCTAACAAAGAACCGAAATCCATACCACCGGTCCATGTAAAACGAATCACCTGATACTGGCCAGAGTCTGAAACCCGTTCCGCCTGCAGATCAATTTCCGTATCGTTATTCAACACAATCCGTTTCCCCAATTTTCCCAATTTCCATTTTTTCAAATTACCTGTCATACATTTCCATTGACAGGTGTGTTGCTGTGTAAAAGACATCTGGTAATCATGCGGATCGTGTGGCTCAAGGCAAAAAATCTCTATGCGGGCTCCGGTTTCTTTTTCCATTTCAATACGGGCGCGTATCACACGGGTGTTGTTGAACACCAGCATATCAGTTTCACATATATAATCCGGTAAATTTGAAAAAACATCAGCGGACATAAAGCCATTGCGATAGACGAGTAATTTAGACTCGTCGCGTTTTGCCAGCGGATATTTTGCAATGCGTTCGTCAGGCAGATGATAGGTATAATCGGCAATAGTCAATTTCTTATTTAGGCTGATATACACGTACATAATCTATTTCGTAGCGAGCGGGAAATATATCAGGATCGATTCCCTTTTTACCTCCCCAATCGCCTCCGATAGCCAAATTGAGTATCAAATAGAATGGTTGATCAAATGGCCAGGTTTCTCTGTTTCCTGTTTTATCATTTTTGAACGAAAAATAACTTTCGCCATTAATGTAAGCTTTAATCTCATTTTCTGTCCAAAGCAGACTATAGATATAAAATTCCTGTTCGGCGTCGGGTACTTTGAAGGATGCAGATTTTGCAGTGCCTGTCGTTTGGTGGTATGTTTTTGTATGAATGGTTGCATGCGCTAAACCAGGTAAATAGCCAACATATTCCATAATGTCGATTTCACCGGCTAAGATCCAGTCTTTTGAATCTTTTTGGGGCAACATCCAGAATGCCGGCCAAGTTCCCCGTCCACCGGGAAGACGGGCGCGCATTTCGAAATAGCCGTATTTCCATGCTTGAATGGTTTTCATGCGGGCTGAGATATAATCAGAACCTTGATAAGGGTCTTCTAACAGGTATGCAGTAATGATTAACTTTCCGTCTTGAATTTTGGCAACTGTATCTGTTTCCAGAACACCGTTGACGTAATTTTGCTCTTCGTTGTTACCCCAACCATGATTACCGGTTTCGAATCGCCATTTGTTGCTGGGAAAATCGTTGGGCGTATCATCAAATTCGTCGTTCCATACTAATTGATATCCCTTCGGAACAATGCCTTTCGAGTTGCCTCCGATGTTTGATGAATGATTGTCATCACAGGAAAAGAAGCAACACAGAATCAATAATGCTGAATAATATAATGGTTTCATTTTTTTTACTAATTTTAATTTCAATTTACAAAAATACGATATATTTTTATAATTTTGTGAAAAAATTATCAATGAAAAGTATTTCAGGATTTTGTGGTTTTTTACGGTTTTTGTTCGGGTTTCACTGTTGTGGAATAGCATTAGTTTTCCTCATTGCATCGCCATCTCTATTTGCATGGCAAACCCAAAACCTCACCATTGAAGCATGTCAGCAAAAAGCCCGCAACAATTACCCGCTGATTCAGCAACGCAGTCTCATCGACCTGTCGGAACAGTACACAATTTCGAATATCGGAAAGGCGTGGTTTCCGCAGATAGCGTTCAATGCCCAGGCCACATGGCAGTCGGATGTGACACATATCCCCATCAACATGCCGGGCGTCCCGACGATAGACAAGGACCAGTACCGCGCTACTATCGACATCTCTCAAACCGTTTGGGATGGCGGTGTTGTACGTTCGCAAAGGAAAATTGCCGAAGCCGGCAATGAGATAGAACGTCAAAAAATTGAAATAAACCTTTACACACTTCGTGAACGTGTCAACCAGTTGTTTTTCGGCATTCTCACCATCGATGAGCAGTTGAAACAGTTGGACATTCTTGAACAGGACTTGCAAACAGGACTTAAACTGGTTAGCTCTTTCCTGAAAAATGGCACTGCCACACAGCCGGATGTAGACGTTGTGCAAGTGGAGATTCTCAACGTTGGACAAAAACGAACCGAATTAATCACTTTCCGCAAGGCTTATACTGCAATGCTTTCGGCGATGATTGGCGAAACAGTGGATGAAAGCGTACAATTGATCAAGCCTGTAGAACATGTGCTTAACCGGCAAACGAACATTCAACGTCCTGAACTGACACTTTTTGCCAAACAAAACGAACTGTTCGATGCACAAATAGAAGGCATCAAAGCCCGTAATATGCCGCGATTTTCTGTTTTCTTGCAGGGTGGTTACGGAAAACCCGGATTAAACATGCTGTCGAATAATTTCGAGTTTTTTGCTATTGGCGGCGCCCGGCTCAATTGGAACTTCGGTAACCTGTATACATCGAAAAATGAAAGCGGCATGCTTACCAACAACAAAAACATGACAGGTGTGCAGCAGGAAACGTTTCTATTCAACACCAACCTGCAAATGACGCAAGCGTGGCACGAAATACAAAAAGCAAAGGATTTGATGCAAACCGACGATGAAATCATTCATCTTCGCCATCGCGTAAAAACAGCCGGCGAAAGCAAATATACCAACGGGGTGTATACGGTCAATGATTTGGTTAAGGACATCAATGCCGAGAATCAGGCTCGGCAGGCGAAAATTTTACACGAAGTTCAATATTTAATGAGTGTGTATCAATATAAAGTGATAGTGGGATATTAGCCTGCGGCGATATTTGCTTTGCGATATTTGCTTCGCGATATTAACCTTCGGCGATATTTAATGATAAGTAGTTAATAAACAAATTCTTTGAAAATATGAAATTGGATGATCTGGAAATTTATAATCTGTCAATGGATTTAGGTGAAAAAGTATGGGCTATTGTTGATCAATGGCAAAGTTTTGCAAAGAATAACGTTGGTTCTCAACTTACGAGAGCATGCGATTCAATAGCAGCAAATATCAGTGAAGGCTGGGGACGCCGAACATATCGTGAAAACCGGAATTTTTTGTATATTGCTCGTGGTTCATTATTCGAAACCAAAACATGGTTGACTAAAGCTGTAAAACGTAAATTGGTAGAAGAAGAACTTTTCGAATCATTAGCTAAAGAGATGAATGTTTTAGGAATTAAAATGAACAATTTTATAAATGCAAACGAGAAGAAAATAACTTGATATTTGCCTGCGGCGATAGTTGCTTCGCGATATTAGCCTGCGGCGATATTTGCTTCGCGATATTGAGAGATAAAAAAGAAATCAGTACAAAAAAATTTAAACAACATCATAATCAAACAGTATAAAAATATAAATTATCATGATTTTAATTAATAACATAAAACCGTCGCCATCAGGCAATTATCGCGAAGAAGATACCGCGAAGCAAATACCGCCGAAGGCTAATATCGCGAAGCTAATATCGCCGAAGGCTAATATCGTCGAAGTCAAATATCGCGCAGCAAATATCGCGCAGCTAATAACGTACGCAGTTTTAATATCTCTTGTGCTATCCTGCAACCGCAACAAGTCAAAACACGACGCCTCCGGCACGTTCGAGGCAACGGAAATCATTGTATCCGCTGAAGCGTCAGGGAAAGTGGAAGAACTTAATTTGAAGGAAGGTAACCGCCTTGCCGAAGGGCAGCAAGTTGGCTACATCGACAGTACACAGTTGTATTTGAAGAAAATGCAATTGCTGGCTGCACAAAAGGTTGTTGTTGCCCGCCGGCCTGACGTGGCCAAACAAATTGCCGCTACCAGGGAGCAAATCAGCAAAGCCAAATTTGAAAAGGCGCGTGTGGAAAATCTTTTCAAGGACAATGCCGCTACCGAAAAGCAGGTAGATGATGCCGATTCGCAACTGCGTGTGCTGGAAAGCACGCTGGAAGCACAGATGAACTCGCTGTCGACGTCGATAAACAGCCTCGATGAGGAAAGCGTATCGTTTCGTATTCAAATAGAGCAGGTGAACGACTTATTAACCAAATGCCGCATCATCAATCCGGTAGAAGGCAACGTATTAAGCAAATACACGCAGGCAAAGGAAATTGTAGTGACCGGTAAACCGCTCTACAAAATTGCAGACACACGCAGCATGTTCCTGCGGGCGTATGTAGTATCAGGGCAATTGGAAAAAGTAAGAACAGGGCAGGACGCTACAGTATATGTAGTCCTCTCCGACGGCAGTAGCAAAAGTTATCCCGGAAAGGTAACATGGATTTCTGATAAAGCCGAGTTTACGCCAAAAACCATCCAAACGCAGGATGAACGCCAAAACCTCGTTTACGCAGTAAAAATAGAAGTAGCCAATACCGACGGTCTGATAAAAATCGGAACGTATGGCGATGTGGACTTTCAGCGGAATTAAGAATTGGGAACTTTCAATGTTGCAATTTCGTCTATCAGATTGATAATATCCTGGTTGATCGTTTTATGCAATTTTACTGTTTTATTCAAAGGCACATGCACGATTTTGTCATTCTCTAAACCAATCATGATACATTTTTGGTTATCAAGCAATGCTTCAATGGCAGCCGCGCCCATGCGGCTGGCTATCACACGGTCTTTTGCGCTTGGTGAGCCACCGCGCTGTATATGTCCCAGAATGGAAACACGTATATCGAATTGAGGAAATTCGGGTTTCAGTATCTCAGCTATATCAATGGCACCTCCTTCTTCCAAACCTTCAGCCACGAGAATGATGCTCGATTTGTTTTTACGGGCGCGTTCAGCCAAAAATCTGCGTGCTTTTTCTAACTGTCCTTTTACTTCGGGGATCATGATCATTTCAGCGCCACAGGCAATGCCGCTGTTAATCGCTACAAAACCCGCTTCACGACCCATAACTTCTATGAAAAAAATACGATTGTGCGAACTTGCCGTATCGCGAATCTTGTCTACCGCCTCCACCACGGTATTCAAAGCCGTATCGAAACCTATGGTATAATCTGTGCCGAACAGGTCGTTGTCGATAGTGCCGGGAATACCGATGACGGGTATATCAAATTCGCACGCCAACTCGTTGGCGCCTTTGAAAGAACCATCTCCGCCAATAACTACCAGCGAATCAATGTTATATCTCTTCAGTTGTTCGTAAGCCGCCTTTCGTCCTTCATATTCGCGGAAACGTTTGCAGCGTGCAGTCAGAAGGAATGTTCCACCTTTCTGAATTATTCCGCTTACTGTTTCGGCGTTCATCTGAATGATATCGCCTTCGATCATGCCCTCATAACCTCTCATAATGCCATATACTTCCAGGTTATTGTTGACGCCTGCACGGGTTACTGCACGGATAGCAGCATTCATTCCGGGAGCGTCGCCTCCCGAAGTCATTACGCCTATACGATTTACTTTTGCCATCTTTTTTTGATTTTTATTATAGCGTGTAAAGATAATACCTTTTACGATTTTCAGAATAATTTGTTAAATTTATTCAATCTACATTCCGGTTTATAAAGATTATTTCTTATTTTCCGGAAAAGCCAGCATCAACACCCGCATCAATTCACCCTGTTTGTTGCATATCGGCAGAAAGATATGCCGAATCGCTAACGCTATTTCTCCTGTTTTCACTGTATGTACCTCTTCGACAATTTTACCCTGCACAAGGCTTGCCATTGTTTTTGTGTAGGATTTTTCGCCTATGAATGCTGCCATAGGTTTACCAACAGGGAATGATTTGTCGACGTTGAAAAGGCTGGCCAGGTTTTGTGTAACCTCCGTGATGATACCGTCGACGGAAAATTCAATAATGTTCAAAGAAGAAAACAACAACTCCTGTATCCGTTTCATTTCAAATTCCTTTTCTTCACCGGCAGCCTGGATTTCATTCATTTTTCCCAGAATGTTTTGGAGTTCATCTTCACGGCGGCGCATTTCTTCTTGTGTGGACTGCATTTCTTCCATGTTTTGGCGTAGTTCTTCTTCGGTGTTGGCCATTTCCTCGGCTTGCAGTTTGGTTTGTTCCAACAGGCGGAGTGTACGGACGTTCACCTGCACAGTGGCGATGGTAGAGGCGATGCTTTCGCTTACTTTTTGTACAAAATCAAGTTCAAACGGTTCAAAGGGCTGGAAAGAAGCCAGTTCTATCACACCGTAGATAGTGTCGTTCACTTTTAACGGACAAATGAATACCGCCTTTGGATTGGCCTCGCCCAAGCCCGAAGTAATGGTGATGTATTCGTCGGGAATTTGGGTCATATAAATCGGTTTTCCTTCCAAAAAGCAGGCTCCCACTAATCCTTCGCCTGGGCGTATCTGTTTTTCCAGAAATTTTTTGCGATTAAAGGCATAACATGCCTGCATTTCCAAAAACCGTTCTGCTTCGTTTTCGGATTCATTCAATACAAATATGCCACCCTGATTGATGTTTAAATATTGTACCATATTGCTGATAATATTGTACGAGAGGATTTTCATATTATCGTTGTCCTTTCTCAATATTTCAGCAAATCTGGCCAAACCTTCCGTACCCCAGTTGCGCTGTTTTTCTTCTGTGGCTCGGGCAGCATGTTCCTGTTCGGCTTTCTGAAGGCTCTGGCGCATGTCGAGCAACGATTTACCGAGCGTGTCATCCTCGCTCAACTCATGGAAGTCGGCGTCGAGGTTGCCACGGCCTATGCCTTCTGCAAATACAGCCTTATCTTTGATGCCATTCACTAATTCCTGAAGTTTATTGTTCATTGTTCCGATTTCATCCCTGCTTTGGTTGTCGTCAATTTTTATGTTGATGCTTCCGCGAGAAAGGTCATGGATGAGGTTGGTTACTTTGGAGATACCTTTCAGAATAGGTTTCATCAGAAGCCATCCTGCAAATCCTATTAAAATCACACCCAATAAACAATACATGATCAGATACAAACTGATCGTTTTGGATTTTGCATATATCTGTAATACTGGAACATCCACAGCGTAATACCATGGCGTAATTCCTTCGCCCAATTTGATAGGATCATATACTTTATAAAACATTTTTCCTTCAAATTCATAAATGCCTGTGAACAACCTTCCTTCGGGCAGTTTATTCAATATTTCGCGGTTACCATGTTCAGCCAGCGCACCGATCCTGCTCATGTCTTTATAAACCATAACGATACCTTCATTCGAAATCAATTTTCCGGTGGTTGAACTCTGGTATGAAGCAATCAGTTCTACCATTTCGTTAATATCAAAATCGGTGGCTATGACTCCGATAAATTTGCCATGAAGCATGATGGGAATGCTTAAACTGAATACTTTAGCCTGTTTCCCATTTAAGATGTCTTCATAGGGTTTGGAGAGAAATTCGCGCCCGGTGGATTTTGGAACTCTGTATAATTCGGATGAGACCAAATGGGAAGCGTTAGATATTTGTCCATCAATTAACCAAGGCATCCACACACCATCGTCATTAGTACACGGTCGGTCTTTATAAAGCGAATCCAACCCGTCAATGGCGTTAGGTTCGACAATACACCAAACATTCGACAAATTTTTCTCGGATGCAATCAATACTTTCAGATTACCCAGAAGAATATCCCGTCTGTTTTCGACAGGTATAGCGTCCGATTCAGTCATTTGAGCAATGATACCTGCATAGGCGCGAATCACTCTGGCTGATCCGTTAATTCGCTCGGCCAGGTTTCCGCCGGCGGCTTCTGCTGATAACTTCGCTATAGTAGCCGCATCGTCCAAAGCCGATGACCGCAAAGGTCTTAATAACAATCCACATACTATTGACAAGACCAATAAACTTGATATTCCCATCATTAAGGGTACTCTCTTTTCAATTTCTAAATCTTTATACTTTCTCATTTTAACATTGAATTATAAAAAAAACATTTTCTTATACGTGTTTTTTTTTGGATGGTTTTACTTTGAAAGAAAAAAATAACTCCTCTTAATATAACTTTGATAATCATTATCTTGTATGTTTTTTTCACCAAACGTATAAAGACATGATTGTCAATCAATGCTGCACTTACTGTGGTCAATATAACAAAAATACACTGGTTGGATACTCGAAAGTCGAATGCAGAGACATTCTAAAAAAATCAACAAACAATCAAAGAACTATACAATTAAGAAAAAATTGCCGCTTAATATAAGATAATTATAACGAACCATTGTTACTAATTAATTGGGTCTAATAAAAATTTGATATTACTTTACTCATGACCAAAAATTAAAATGTTTTTTTTGGTGAAAACGATGCAAATATATGGAATATTTTTCGCTATGATTCATTTTTTATGTTTTTTGCAGTAATAAATAAATATCTTTGCTGCTGAATTTATATCAGTTGTTTATGGAACAGGTACGTCCACTTCCGGCAGGAATACAATCATTTGAGGTATTGCGAACAGACGGGTATTTGTATGTAGATAAAACGGCTATGATACACCGTATTGCTTCTACTTCCCTCCCGTATTTTTTCAGTCGTCCCCGCCGTTTTGGAAAAAGTTTGCTGCTTTCTACTTTTCAAGCATATTTCGAAGGCAGAAAGGATTTGTTTGAAGGTCTTGCCATATCCGAAATAGAAACCAAATGGGAAAAATATCCTGTTTTGTATTTGGATATGAATGCCGAAAGATATGAAAGCGTTGAATATTTGGAGGCAATATTATCCGGTAATTTGGATAAATGGGAAGACCTATATGGGAAAGATGAACGGGAGCAAACTTTATCTCGCCGCTTTGAAGGAGTCATCAAGCGCGCTTACGAAAAAACAGGCAAACGGGTAGTTGTATTGATTGATGAATACGACAAGCCAATGCTGTCAGCCATTCTGGATAAAGATTTATCAAAAGCGTATCGCAGCATATTGAAAGCCTTCTACGGTGTCCTGAAAAGTTCGGGGCGGTATTTGCGTTTTCTTTTTTTTACGGGCGTTACCAAATTTGCGCAGGTGAGCGTATTCAGTGACTTGAATCATTTGGTGGATATCAGTTTCAAGCCGGATTACGTTACATTGTGTGGTATCACCAAAAACGAACTGTTGCAGTTTTTCACGCCGGAGTTGGAAATTTTGGCAGACAAACAAAATCTGACTTTCGATGAAGCCGTCAAACAAATGATACGACAATATGATGGATATCATTTTGCACTTCAAACCGAGGGAATGCTCAACCCGTTCAGCGTACTAAACGCGTTGAAATTCAGCGACTTTGAAAACTACTGGTTCCAAACTGGCACCCCCACCTATTTAGTTGATTTACTGAAAGAAAGTAATTATGACCTGCGTTTGCTTGTTGACGGAATACAGGTTCAACCTTCCGACTTTGCGGAATATCGCGCTGATGTCAACAATCCCATTCCTATGATTTTTCAGAGTGGCTACCTGACCATAACCGGTTATGATAAAAAATACAAATTATATACTTTAGGATTTCCAAACGAAGAAGTTAGATATGGTTTTTTGTATTTTTTGATGCCTTATTATACGGCTATCACCAGTGGTACAGGCAGTTTTCACATCGCCAGTTTTTGCAGAGAACTTGAAGAGGGAGATACGGAGGATTTCATGGAGCGCTTAAAAGTGTTTTTTGCTGATATCCCATACGAACTGAACAACAAGAACGAAAAACACTATCAGGCAATTTTTTAT
>Ga0209737_10001037_pt1 | contig 20836 bp, 14 predicted proteins | sample TergutCu122P3_FD_187284 | JGI IMG/M metagenome (GOLD analysis project Ga0209737, IMG submission 187284) | Cubitermes ugandensis P3 segment gut microbial communities from Kakamega Forest, Kenya - Cu122 P3 (SPAdes) (version 2) | ecosystem: Host-associated > Arthropoda: Insects > Digestive system...
AATCTCCATTCCGCCGACAAGCGGCGGCACAAATAGTGTTGAAAGTTGTCGACTACCTCCACTTTTTGGTACAATGTGCTTTGGGAAGCTATACTACAAAGCACGGCAGGAGGAGTTGTGTACATCTCGTAATAAACAGCATAGTAATCAGTGTAAGTCCCATCTTTCCAAGCACAAATAAGTGGTTCTATAAGTCCGTACACTAAGAATTGTTTTAGCTTCTAGTTAAATGTGTGATGGGGCAGTCAATGGCTTCCTAAAACTAAATCCTAAAGAAAGGAGTTTTGACTATGAAAGTTGTTTACCCAACCTGTTGTGGCGTCGATGTGCATAAATCTTTTCTCGTTGCCACAATCATCAAAACCACCACCGGAGTTGAGCCTTCTTATCAGAAGAAGCGCTTCTCCACATTCAACAATTCTATCTTACAGTTCAAAAACTGGCTAATCGAAAATGACTGCCATGATGTCTGTATGGAATCCACCGGAAAATACTGGGTACCCGTGTTTAACCTTCTGGAAGACGCAATCAACGTCACCATCGCCAACCCCAAGTGGGTTAAGGCTGTAAAAGGGAACAAGGATGATACCAAGGATTCCAGATGGATTGGCGACCTGTTCCGGCTAGGGATGGTAAAGGGGAGTTTTGTCCCCTGTAAAAACATCCGCATCCTGCGGGAGTTCACAAGATACCGTTATAAACTTACTTCCGCAAGGGCAAGTGAGAAGAATCGGTTCCAGAATGCACTTACCGTTTGTAACGTGGCATTGGATTCTGTAGTTTCCGATATCTTCGGGAAATCAGCGGCATCCATTATTAACTACCTGATAGAGCAGTCCGACAATTCCATCAACCAAGAGGAAATTTCCAACAGGCTTCTCCGGTCGCTGAAGAAGAAGTCCGAAAGTGTCATCGAATCCATCGAAGGGTATCAGATGGCTGATTCCCAAAAATACCGTATGCGCCTCGTCCGCGCACATATGGATTATATCACATCAACAATAAATGATATAGACACCATGATTGATTCATTGGTTGAACCCTATGAAAATGCCATCAACCTGCTTTGTACCATTCCGGGTGTAAAGCGCGACAGTGCAATTATTATCATCTCGGAAATTGGTATCGACATGGCACAGTTTGCTTCCTCGAAACGTTTGTGCTGCTGGTCGGGACTGGCCCCCGGTTGCAATGAATCCGCCGGTAAGAAGAAATCCGTCAGAATTACACGTGCCGGAGTCTACCTGAAACCTGCATTGGTGCAATGTGCCCATGCAGCCGTGAAATCTGATAAGTCCCCTTACTACAAAACGAAATACGAACGTATCATGAAACGCAGGGGCAAGAAGCGTGCCATCATTGCCATTGCCAGGATGATTCTTACTGCCATTTACCATATGCTTTCAACCGGTGAGGTTTGGAATCCATGCGATTTGTATAAAATCGACATGCCACAGCCTCTTGTTGATAAGCAGAAAGCCAAAGCGATAAAGCAGGCTTATAAGCTTCTGGTCAGCGAAGGATTAATACCCGAATCATTCCTTGCAAGCTAGTTGAATTTTGTACCAATATTTAATTGTTCGGTAGCCGTTATTTCTTAATGGCTTGTTAAAGTGCGGGATTTTCCGCTATCCACTATCAACTTTCACACTAAACTCCATATATTATTCATTATATGTAGTTTAGAGTTTTATGACACAAATTATTCCTATATTCTTATGAATTATTTTTTACCAGAATTTTCTTTTTGATTTCTTTTTTGCCTTTTCTATTTTTCTGTCAATCTTTTTAACTTTTTTCAGGAGAACTCCATATGCTACCTGCCCTTCACCCTTTGAAACAAAATTATCATTTTTTTCTATAATGTTGTAAACATTTTTAACCGATTTTAGGAGCTTTGCTTTTTTCTCAGTCAATTGTCCAATAAACTCAGAAAAAATTATTGTATTGTTTAAAATATCATGATAATCAGATTTTGCGTCTGCCTCTTCATTATTGATTACCTTACTATCTTCTTCATTATTGTCCACCTTATTCTTGCCTACCTTATTATTATCTACCTTATTATTATCTACCTTATTATTGTTTACCTTACTTTCTTCTTCATTATTATCTTCTTCTATTTCCTTACTATTATAGATATATTTTGCAAGCCAGACTATGCCTGAAAAAAGACCTGAATGTGTTTCTATCCATAAATTTTTTCGTAATCCCATCATAGGTACCTGAAGATCTGTTATTATTATATCAATTTCTGAATGAAAATCATCCCAATTACATCGAGCATCAAAGATATTATAGCACGGCTCAACATCATATCCGTTCTCAGTTAATATTTGTGTTGTTTGTACTAAAGTTTTTGCATTATCCTCTAATAATAAAATCTTCTTCTTCATATAGTCACCTCAAATTTCGTTTTATATAATGGCAAAAATACTTCTTCTTTCACTTGGATATTCTTAATTTCTCTATAGTCTGTTCTACTGCTACATACCTCTTCAAAAATGTTCGCTTTTTCTAATTCCTCGCAAACATTCTTAATAATCGAAAAATTCTTATTGCCTGAATCTAATATTTCTAAATACTTTCTAATAAGCGGAACATTATAGTCACTTATTTTTTCACATTTGTGCCTAAGTGTCGATTTAATCTGTGTTGCTACCTCTTTTGCTACATATAATCCTATTCCGCTCCCTTCCGTACTCATTTCTTCGTTTTTCACCCCACGATAGTATAATTCATATGGCTTTTCGCTATTTTCCATTTCACATCCATAACTAATGATCGTAAGTAGATATTTTTTCCCTTCCCTTTCATAATTGAATCGTTTACAATCAATATAAATACGTGTCCCCCAATAGGAGTATTTAATTGCATTACTTACCAAATTATAGACAATTTGATCAATCTTTTTCGCATCGCCGGAAATATGAGGTCTGGCATCCTCATCTTCATATACATTAGGAAAAACAAATTCTTTGTTTTCCATGTACATCGTTTCATGATTCATGAAACTCCACTTGAAGATAATATCACCAAATATATTTATCTCTGAATTCTCTAAATTACTGCCAGCATTGATAAACACTCCCATATTTTGTGTCAAAAAAACTAAATGCGATAATGAACTTTCATTGTCCTGATAAATTTTTTTGATTTTTTCAGGTTCTAAGTTTTTGGGCCGCTTTTCACCTAAGTATCTTTCGTTATTAGAGCGCAAACCCAAAGCTAAATGAGAAATTTCATGACGATAAATTCGTAACACTTTTTCGTTAAGCATTTTTGTAACATAATTAAGCAAGAAATATTCCACCGCCATCATTGATTGAACTAATGTTGTTATTTCACTTGATATCATTGATTTGATTCCAGATTTGTCATTATAATGCGTCGAATCAATATATTTAACGATGCAGGCAATAGAGTATTCCAGATTCTTGCGTACCGGATAGAAAAAGACATCGCTATACTTTAAAAAGTTCATTAAATCTATTTTATTTACTCTTTGTTTTACTGCTCTGTATAAAAAACTATTATCGCTTTCCATTAGTCCTGTTGTTGACATAATACCTTCAATTTGTGTAATGTCCAAATCGAGATTGCAATAATCAAATATAATGTTTTCTTTAAGAATTTCTGGAGAAATACCAACACTTCCATTTGAAGCGAAAACTGTCAGCTCGAGATATGAGTTATTTCTCTTTTTACTCGGATTCATTACAAACACAGACATGGATTCTAATCGGAAAGCGACAATAATCTTTGATAAAACATCTTCACAAGATGCCCAAAAGTGTAATAAACTATTATCTCCTTCTGAAGCAATTTCTTGTTGCAAAATGCCATGCAGTCCAATTTTTGCATTATTTACTGTATCTTTTATATAATCCATCCTTCTTTTTTTTAAGCTCTCATCCAAACTGTATTCAAGAATAGAAACTTCATTTTTTACTGCATCAATCAAATTATCATATTCATATGTATCAATTTTTCTTGGTATTTTTTTTCCCAATACAGCGCCATTAATGCTTTCTATTAATGGTTCAAATAAAACAGGTATATCTTTGGGATCATCATTTCTCAAAAGCTCCTTATACATACTGCTTCTTCTAGTCTTAGGAAATTTTTTAAAGTAATCATCAAAAATATTACCATATTTTTTTATAAATTCACTTCTTACTTTATTAATATATTTCTCATATTTACCATTAATTATATGTAATTGCCCCACAAATAAAACGCCAATAACATTGTTCTCAACAATGATAGGAAATATCAATTCCCTAAGACCCGAAATCGGACAATCATATTCTAAATATCCCCGATTTTTGCTGTCTTGGTGATAGGGAATATATGTAGGTAATGTCATGACGGCGCTGTTATTGATTGCATTTTTATGTTCAGATAATCGCGATTCAACCTCATCATTTAAATGGTTTTTCGTGAGATTAATATCTTTAAATACAATAGCATGACATTCATCACACATCTCACATAAATTTGTACCTGCACAATTTCTAAAGGTTTCACAAAAATAGTTTAACAATATTTCTGTGAATTTCGAATCAATACGTTTGTTATCGCCAAAATCTATAATTACTGTCGGCCACCTCAATTCATTGCATATATTACTATGTAATATTTTCAGTTCATTCATTGAGATAGCGTAATTATATTCATTATTATTGCTCTTGTCTGCCGTAGGGCAAATTCCTTTAGGAGCATCAAAAATCAGTATATTATTCTCCATTTCCATCTCTTTCCCTCACTCCTTCAACCGATCCACAAACTCCTTAACCATCCCCACTTGATAAATACTCATTTCATTCATGCCAGCCTTTATTTCTGCTACCCATTTTTCGCCTACAGTGCTGTCAGATGATTGGGGATCTACAAAATAATCCATCGGCACATCAAATTTTTCACATATTAATGCCAGCCTGAGTAGGCTGGTTCCTTTTTTTCCACATTCCATACGCGATATTTGCGAAGCTTCCACACCGATTTCATGTGCAAACTCTGACTGCTTCATTTTGTGCGATAAACGAATATTTCTTATTTTATTGCCAAATATTTTACTTGCTTTCATCTTATGTAATGTTCCTTTACAGTATTTTACAATATTTTACAATATATGTAAATGTTCTGACGGGTCCACTTTTCGTGATATTTTATGACCTCGGGACACATTTTGCCGAAATTCATCCCATTTACATAGACAACATTATGTAATAGCTACAAGCACCTTATTGCCGAGTGGATCGCGATTCAGTAAAGTTTAATCTTCTTTACTGAATCGCATTCTCCATACCTTTTGAGGCTGAACTCTAAACTTTGTCTGACTTTAAATTGTACTGTCACGCATGTGGTCTTATGTAGGAATTATATGCATTTGTATCTCTGTTTGCAGAGTTGCCCGGCGCACAACTGTGGACACACGCATGGCATATATTGCCAGCTTCATCAAATTTTGCTACATGGTTCTTTAGTACAGTATCATTGCAAACACATGTGTAAGACTTAAAGTCCTCAACAGAAGCCGGTTTCCTACCAATTGGATTGATTACCTTCATTCTGATACCTCCTTTCACAAATAGTCCCCGGTGTTGCATAATAGTGCCGGAGCTTTTAAATTAAACACATAATACAGTTTAATTTCCATCACATACATTCCCACTTGATTTCTGTTGATGCATTAATACACAATTGTTTTTGACATAGTTGAAACATTTCTGCACGTTCTTGAAAGATGCTTTATCGATTGCATTATGCGCAAAGTTTATCTCATCAATTAAGTCTAATATTGGCTCTGAAAATAAAAAGTTTTGAATGCACTCATTAATGAAAAAGTCTTTTCCATATGCCAAATAATCCTTTGTTCTTTCACCTATTTTTTGATGATATATTTCTTTAGCTTTATAGAAAATAATTTGATCTATCTCCATCAATTTAAGATAATGAATAATATCATTTATCTCAGTTATATCCTTATCGATTGTAATTTTGAAACGGATCAGATACCAATCGTTTGTAAATAACTCTACCGTTCCATCGATGTCGCAATATTGCATTCCCTGTGAGGAAAAATAGTTACTCATGACTAACTTAAAAGCTTCTTGTGCCAACTCCAGATTCACCAATGATTCCATATATTTTTTTGGTGATGATATTAAACGATGGTATTTTGAAATAAAATAGAGGGTAGGCCGGACTATATTTTCATCATATCTTTCTTTTACCCCTGACATACAAGACCATTTTTTATTTCCATTATTTTCTAAATAACTCTTATTCAATGGGCTGATTTGTAATTTGGCATTTTGATTATAGATGAAGCTTTCAATTTTATTTACTTCAAGGTTACTTTCAATTATGATAGCAGCGTTATTGGGTGTATACCATTTGCGGTGATAATTTAGAACATCATCATAACTAAACGCATTTATAAGGGAAATATCACCAATGGAAAGATGGATATTGGGATGATTATCTGTGAAAAGTTCTTTTAAGGCTGATTCCTTACCAACTCCAGATATTAAATGCTCATTTTGCACATCCCTTCTAACACGTTCCATCGAATCAGGGTTCAACTCGGTTCCCGATAATATTTCATTAATTGCATTCATACATTCAAAGATAAAATACGTATCATCTTCTTTCCTTGTACAATTATAAAAGAAGTAAACTGTTTCGTGAAAATTCGTATATGCGTGACCAGAAACAATATGATTATTATGAATAGGATACTTTAACTTATCTACAAGCATATGCTCCAGAAAATGTGACAACCCAAGCTCATGGTATTCTTCCATCATAGAACCTGCTCTAACAATCAAAGCAACTTTTGGCATCATAGATATGTCCATCATGCTTTGCACATAATATGTAATGCCATCCATGCTTGTCAGTTTTTTAAATGTTTTTCCATAATTACACATCATTTCGATATTTTTCCATAACATAGTGCTATTTGATTTCCATCACATATATCCCCACCCGATTCGAGATGACATCCACAACCGAATCAAGCGGCTTGTTTCCACTAAAATACGAGCCTGCCTCTTCTTTGATAATATTATCAATCTGTTGGTCAAAAAGCCGGATTTCCGACGCCGTATCAAGAAGTACAAGGAAAGCCCTTATCTCCGCTTCCGTGGCGGGGCGAGCGTCAAAGCCAAACCCTGGTCCGAGTCCAGAATAAAAGGACATTTCCCTCGCATATGCCAAATAACTTTCGATATTATCCCTACGGACAGGATAATGAATACCTTCACGTGACTGGATTTCATCAGAGAGCAGGAAGCTGATAAACTGCCAAGCTGTATCTATATATGTACACTTACTGCTGATAGTGACGACGCTGTTTGAATGAATCATATAACCGTTACCCCGCTCACTAGGATAACCAATCGGGGTGACCGGCCCGCGGAATAGTTCTTCATACATTTGCAGACTGGCGCTGACACGCCCACGCATAAGGTGAATATCACCGTTGCTGATACGCTCCATATATTCAGCATACATTCCGGGCCAACGGAGAAACTCATCATCGTCAGCGAAATGTCCGGCGAACTCCAGTATTTTTCTGACCAAATCACGGTCAAACCCGACATCCCTGCTCGCCCAGTCGACAAGGTTACCGCCATTTGCCATTAAGCATATATCGAGAACTTCGGTCTTGGTCGGGTGCTGAAATATTGAACTACTGGGGAAACGACCGGCGAAAGCAACAAATTCGTCCATATTCCAACCCACTAATCCCTCCAATTCATCTGCTCTGGCATACAGCAACTCAACCCCAAAATCAATTGGAATACCGTAAAGTTTACCGTCGATTTCATAAGCACGGATGATATTTTCACGGTAATCAGCCATAATAAAATTTTCATCCGCCTCAAGGAAAGGGTAAAGGTCGCGGAAAAGTCCCATTGTGGCATATGCCCCATAAGACAAATCCTGAGGTAACAGCAACATATCGGGATTCCGTCCGGAGATAATGTCCATATTTAGTTGTTCAAGACCTTCGGAATGATCATCACCTGTTTCAGCACCATACCGTCGAAGCTCAATCCGACTGTAGGGATGGGCACTATTAAAGTCCTGGATTGCTTTGATTAATTCTCTATTTACATACCCGACGGTAGCGATGGTAATATCGCCAACCCTGCCACTGGTCTTTATTTCTTCCCACTCCTTTGCTAAGGCTTCTGCCGCTGCGATATCCTCGGCGGTTTGAAGACGGATGATACGATAGGAAGCCGCTTTTGCAAACCCCCAATCCCCATCACTTCTTTTAACCCACAGATACTGCCCGTTAGCAAGCGGGTATATCTGACTTTCATATCCACTTCCCCCTATAACAAAAACTCCTACTGATGCCCATTTAAGTCGCTCAATCAATTCACCTTTTTCGTTGTTATAGTCATAAGCTCCTGTTTTAGTGGCATAGAATAATGTTCCATCCATACCTATACCCAGACCGATTATGTCCCTGTTATCGGGAAGCTCTGATATATCTAGGTTATTTTCCAGGCTCCATATGGCGGGATTAATCTGGGTAATCACGTTAGAATACATATGGGCTATGTTGACAATACCAGCACCGTCCTTAAAAAAATATCCTAGCATTGGTAATACTGTCTGAAAGACGGCTTCACCCTCCTTATCCATCACAATAAGTGCTTCCTTGCCACCATACATATCAACAAACTGGTTGCCAAATCCTAAAGCGATAACATAAGCATTTCCAGCAACATCAATGCAAAAATCTATTGGAGTAAAACCCGTAATGAATCTCTCAGTTATAGTTATACTTTTGATTATCATTCCTGTATCGTCAACATGATGCCAAAAAATATCAACCAAATCCCAGTTGCCATCCCCTTGCTCGTGGGTAATAGCAAAGACGTGTATCATACCGTTATCATCAACAGCTAAATATTGATATGTCATCCAAGTTGAATAACCTAAGGACATAACTACCAAATCTGTGGGATTGTCGAGGTCAATCCGCACTACCACTGTCTCCCCATGTTCATCAGCTAAATAAAAAAGATAGTTTTGCCATATACACTCGTTAAATATTCTATCATGGGGTATCTGTATCGGAACCGCTGAATAAGAATCACCTTCCGGTTTATTTGCTTCAGTCAAAGCTTGTGTTTCATTATAGCCATCTACCAAAGTCGTATCGATATCAGGGTTGTCCTTTGCTTCACAAGCTGTCAGTCCGATAAATATACATGTAATTAGAATCGTTGAAATAACTAATTTTATCATTTTTTTCTCCATTTTTATGATTTCCGTTTATTCTGTTGTCATCTCATTGAATAAAATCATTTGCTCCGGATACATCTCCGCAAACTCATGATATTCAATCAATTTGCTGTATGCAATATCTCTTGCTTTATGACATTTTTTACGTTTTTTGTCGATATCGATCATATCGCTTGAGTATACCTTGGCATAACAAATCCTGCATATCTTAAAAGCCCAGCATTCATTACAATCCTTGATAGATTTTTCCTCGTAATCTTTAACATAAAGCTCCTTTGCTTTTTGCCTGTCAATACCATAGTAAATATCTCCGATCTGGGGATGTCTACCCATCATCGTGCAAAGACCAAATTTACCGTCTGTATTTATGTATACACGTTGTTTCCCCGGCACACAGCTTCCATTCAAGCCATATGTCTGCATGGCTTCACTCAAAATCGGACGTTTGTGAATGGACAAAAGAGCGTCAGTGAAAAATGATTTCGTGAATAATGTGTTCCATTCATTCCCTTGCGCCAATGCTTCTTTAATCCAATCAAGCAAAGATATTTCTGTTCCAGTGAAGCTATTGCTTTTTGGATAATGCCGTTCAAATGATGCCTCATCTAGGCTTCCATCGCTCGGGTAAGTAATGAATTTGCTCATATTGTCAGGAAGCCAGTTAAGCTTATCAAAAAAATTTTGCATTTTTTCCAGCTTTTCAACAGTGTAAGGCGGGGCAAATACCATGCTGAAGCTGACGATAGAACTCAGGGTATCTTCAGTATAAGCTTCATGCAAATACTTAAGACCGCGTATCGCATCATTAAAACTTCCACTTCCGTCCGGATATTTCCGGTACTGGTCATGGACGTCTTCGGGACCATCTATACTACATACAATACCAAACCTCTCAATAGAGGCGAAAAATCTGGCCATTTCCTCGGTCATCAGAGTCAGGTTGGTTGTCATGGAGTATGTCAATTTTTTATCAGGCATAATACGCTGGGAATAATCAACAGCATACACAATCAAATCATATTTCAAAAGCGGTTCCCCGCCATAGAATGTGATGGCTAATTCATCACCGCTGTGTTTTGCTATATAGTCGATGGATGCCTTGAGGGTTTCTTTGCTCATGTCTTTATCAGAAAAATCTCTGTTTTCGATACATGGCTCGTTATATACACAATACCCACAACGTAGATTACAACTTTCGGTCAACTCCAATGTTATCATTTCGATACCTTCATCCAGTTTTGTATCATAATTCTCTTTATGATCGGGGGCAATGAATTCATTCATGATTGGTGCCATGAGCAGGTTTTCTTGATTAACCGCTTCACAAACCCTAGATAATATGTCATCAACATCGTAACCAGGGAAAAAATCACACAGCTCATTATAACCAGACCCCCGCTCTCTTTCATACAACCATTCAAAAAATCTGTATTCATCAGGTTCACAGGACACAACCTTACCCGTGCCATTATCATAGAAATAAGAACTGTTGCTTGTCCTAAATAATTTACCCAGTCTTTCGATTCCACCAAACTCATTTACCCGGTTAAGGATAAAATCAAGGTTATCATTTGAAACGGTACCTTTTGCCATAAAATAATCTCCATATCATGCCCCATTTCCAATATTTTACAATATTCGCCGATATGTGTAAACGTTCTAGTGGGTCCACTTTTCGTGATATTTTATGACCTCAGGCACATTTTATCGAATTTTGTCCCGTTTTTACGGTCAACAATATGTCATGTAACACTGATTGCGACACACCAATCAATATTTACCGTACATTGCTTTCTCCATTCTCATTTGTTTGACAAATGTTACTTAATTTCCATCACATATATCCCTATTCGATCCGTAATGACATCAACGACCGAATCGAGCGGCTTGCTTCCGGAAAAATATGAACCTGCTTCTTCCTTAATAATATTGTCAATCTGCTGGTCAAAGAGGCGGATTTCGTTTGCCGTGTCAAGAAGTATAAGAAATGCCTCTATTTCTGCTTCCGTGGCGGAGCGTACATCATAGCTAAATCCAAAACCAGCACCAAATGTACCTGTTTTTTCTCTCTCATGATTTAAGTAATTTTCGATATTCTCCCGGCGGATAGGATGATAGATTTCTCCCCGTGATTGGACTTCATCAGAAAGCAGAAAACTAATGAACTGCCATGCCGTGTCGATATATGTGCACTTACTGCTGATAGTAATCACACTTCTTGAATTGATCAGGTACCCATTACCCCGCTCGCTGGGATAACCAACCGGGGTGACCGGCCCGCGGAATAGTTCTTCATAGAATTGCATACTGGCACTTGCACCACCACGCACGAGGTGGATATCACCAGTACTGATACGCTCCATATATTTGCTATATACTCCAGGCTCACGCTGAAGCTCGTCCTGGTCAGCAAATTGCCCTGCAAATTCTAGTATTTTCTTGATCAGCTCACGGTCAAAACCGATATCCCCACTCGCCCAATCAACCAGATTTCCACCGTTAGCCCTTAAGCATATGTCAAGTACCTCGGTTTTAGTTGGGTGTTGAAATATCAGACTTCCGGGGAAACTTCCGGCAAATGAAATAAATTCATCTATGTTCCAACCCGTTCTACCATCCAGCTCATCGGCTTTGCCATAAAGTAAATCAATTGTAAATTCTATCGGAATACCATATAACTTACCACCGATTTCATAAGCCCGAATAATATTTTCACGGTAATCAGCCATATCAAAGCTATCGTCCGCCTCAAGGAAAGGGTAAAGGTCATAGAAAATCCCCATCGTGGCATATGCCCCATAAGACAAATCCTGTGGTAATAACAGCATATCTGGTCCGCGTCCAGCGATAATATCCATATTCAAACTGGCAAGGCCTTCAGAATGGTTATCACCTGTTTCGGCACCATATTGGATTAACTCAATCCGGCTATAAGGATGAGCGCTGTTAAAATCCCTGATGGCACTTCTTATGCTACTGTTTATGGATCCCACAACAGCGATGGTGATATCGCCGACCCGAGCGCTTGCTCTTAAAATTTCCCATTCTTTCGCTAAGACTTCCGCGGCCGCAATATCTTCGGCAGTCTGTGGGCGGATAATACGGTAGGAACCTTGCCATGTATAACTACTTCCTTGTGGTTTGACAACCCACAGATACCGCTCGTCAGTTAGAGGATAAATCTGGCTATGATAGCCATCGTGATTGATTTTCTTAATAAACAATCCGGAAGAAAGCCATTTGATCCGCTCAGTCAGAACATCATTTTTGACATCATAATCATAAGCTCCTGTTTCAGTAGCGTAGAATAAAACCCCATCGGTACCTACACCCAGTCCTATGATGCGGTCACTATCAGGAAACCCTGAAATGTCCAGATTATTATCCAAGTTACCCGTTTCGATATTTACTTGAAACAGCATGTTACTGTAGTACGGGGAAATATTGACTATGCCAGAGGCATCCTTGAAGAAAAACTCAGGTATTGGGGGTGGTGCCGGTGTCTCAAGCATAAGCTCCCCATCAGGGTCAAGTACGAATATTACATAAGGGTTATTATAGATATCATAAAATTTAAGAGAAAAAACAATAATATAAGCATTACCGTCTTTATCGATGCAAAAATCTTTTGGAACAATAGACGCATTTATGGCATCAGTTATATTTATTGTCCTGACTATCGTTCCCCCATCACAAAATTGATGCCAAAAGTTATCAGTCGTTTTCCAGTTGTCATCAATAAGCTCGCAGACAGCAATGAAAACATGCAGTTTTCCGTTATCGTCAATAGCCAATTGTGGATATATTCTCATGTCCGAGTAACCCAGAAGCGTGATAACTATATCCCCGGGATTATCAAGGTCAATCCGTACAACCACATTCTCTCCATTGTCATAAGCCACATAATAAAGATAATTTTGCCATATGAACTCGGAATTAACGTATATGTAATCATGGGGAACTTGTATCGGCACTGCAATATGAGAAGCACCCACCGGTTCGGTCTCGTCAGCGGTAGCATGTGCTATCCTGCTCCCGTCCGCTCCCAGTGTATCGCTATCAGAGCTGTTCTTTACCCCACAAGCAACCAGCCCAAAGCACATACATATAATCAAAGTTATTAAAATCGCATGTTTTTTCATTTTTGATTTCCTATTTGTGCCTAACATTTATTAGAATCCTTGATGGATTTTTCGATGTCGTGTAATACTGATTTCGATATACCTATCAGTATTTACCAAATAAACAGGACGCATCACTACGTCCCATTATTATGATATTTGTGGAGATAATTAAGGTAGTTTCGTAAATCCGCCGCCTCTTATCATTACTTTGTCAAGTTTAATTTGATCTAATTTGCTTATTTGATCAAATTTCGGCACACTGCTTTCCAATAACAAATCCCAGTCCCCTTTATGTTTTACCAAATCACTATAGGAAAAATCGATTTCCTCTATTCTGGATTTATCTAAGCGTTTATTTCTTATATTCTTATGTAATTTAGTCTCCTCAATTCCCATAACCATATCCGGAAGTGGTTTCATTTGAGGTAAAATGAGGTTCGATTCCTTTCTATATCTTAGTATTGAGATTTTTAGAAATGGTATCAGTGGTTTCTTTATGTTATCAGAGCTGAAAATGATACAGTCACCACTTTGTGCGGAAATAGTTAGTTTTCCTGCGGGGATAGGTGTTGCCTTACTTATAACCGGGTTTTCCGCGCCTAATAGGCCCTTACTCGACAATTTTGCTGATGCTCCTTTTTCATTAAAAATCGCTATTACGCCACAAGCATAAGTTATCCCGGTAACAATCGCTATGCTTTCGCTTTTCGCAAATATATCACTGTTTGCCATGATTCTCTTTATCCCATCAATATCAAGACGTTTCTCGAAAACATTGTTAAGTGACATAAAGAAACCGCATTTCTTGCTGGCTGACAATCCTATCTCCCCAAGTGAGCCATCAGCCGAAATGCTTACTCCGCTTGCAATATATTCTGTATTTGCAACAAACGTTCGTGGTCTCAAACCCTTGATAATATCATTCTTGCAATAATCACGCAGATTCACATTCATCGCTTCCACATTGCTCTTCATCCTGGTAGTATTCATAAACCATTCAACAAAACCTTTTTTCTCACATGGAATATAGCTGCCGACCTTTATTGCAGTATCTGGCCGCCAGTTTCCCGTATACCCATACTTATTATGCAAAGCATATAGATATTTTCCGTACATAGTTTTCCTCCATTCTCAATTACTTGACATATTTTCCGATAGTTTCATCCCTTCAATCCCTCAATAAATCTTCTTACCATCCCCACATGAAATGTTCTCATTTTACTGATATCAATAATTATTCCCTTCATCATTTTCTCTCTCATCGCATTATAAGCTTCATCGGACATAGAGAAATAGTCCATTGGTACATCAAATCTTTCACAAATTTGTTTCATTCTTGTCAGACTGATTCCTTTTCTCCCACATTCCATACGTGATATGTGCGATTTCTCAACACCGATTTCATTCGCAAACTCTTCTTGCGTCATATTTAACGCCATGCGAATGTCTTTTATTCTTTTGCCAAAATTTCTACTTGCTTTCATCTTAGTTTCACCCCTCCAACAAAACCATTAACCGCCTATACAAATCATCCAGATCTTTCCCGTCCGCATACAAATACCTAGTATCAAGCATTTGCCCTGTACCCAACTCTTGGGTGGTAATTACAACATCAATTTCCGGACTATCCATTTCCGTTTCACAAACAACCGCCAGGATAATATCAGCATTATAAAAATTCGCCATTGCATGACACTGGTTATCAAACTGACCTATATCTGCGATATGAAACAGTCCCATTGGGACGCTAAAACATTCCGATGAGCAGTTTTCTTCATACCTGGAAAAAAGAAGCGGAAGGTAATTATCCTCGAGAAATTTCCCGGCAATTCCTTGCATCAACTCCTTACTGTCCCCTCCCCCAAAAACTACCACGGGAACCTTTTCCTTTATGGGGAAACCAGCAAAGCACTGAACCGTCTCCAAGTAATCCTTGCCAGCCATCGTTTTGCCACCCCCCTGCCTGTAAAGCTCTTCCCGTATCTCACTTAAACTGTCCCCGCATTTTGCCGAAGATAAAATATCATATACCACCGCAGTTACAACAGGGGCAGCGTAACTGTTAAAATCCGTGATAGCCATCGGCTCTTCACCCGGAATCAGGACAATGTCATGACGCGCGCTCGCCGAAAAATCAATCCCGCCGTTTGGGTCGGGGGTCACTGCAAATTGTTTGCCTGTCATTGATTCATCTGCCCGGACACCTATCACCATCGGAAAAGAAGCCGGGAAACTCACATTGCATCCGTTCTTACAGGCGGCGATAATTATGCCACCGCTTTTCACCACCCCATTTACTGCTTCATATAATGCCGGGATATCACAGGGTTGGACACTTCCTATGCTGAGATTCATGACTTTTATTTTTTGCTCTGCACACCAATTTAGTGCCGCAATCAACGCATCCACTTTGCCCATTCCATCCCCATCCAGAACACGGATACTGCCTATTTCGGCATATGGTGCACATTTCCTGATAATGGCAGCGCAAAAACTTCCGTGGCTGAAACTGCTTATCTTATCACTTTCCAACTCGATGACACCGTTTTTGTACACATGCCGGAAAGCCTGGTTCGGGATGGTTTCACTTGATAACCCGTCATCAATTACGGCGATTGCAAACTTCATTTAAACCTCATACTTCTTTGACTGTAATGTATATAACATGGCATACTCCCCGCCAAGTTTCATAAGCTCCTTGTGGCTTCCGCTTTCGGTGATGCGTCCGTCCTCCAACATAAAAATCCGGTCGGCCAGGTGGACGATGCTCAGACGGTGGGAGGTAAACAATGCCGATTTACCTTTGAACAACAATTTCATGTTTTCAAACAATGCCGCTTCCGAAACCGGATCAAGCGAAGAAGACGGCTCGTCAAAAATAATCATCCGGCATTTGCGGTAAATCGTCCGCGCAAGGGCGATTTTTTGCTCCTCACCACCGGAAAGCTCCATCCCTTCGGGATCATAAAAGCGTGATAACGATGTATCCAGACCATGGGAACCTTTCATCAAAATCGGCATGCCGTCCACTTTTTTTAGCGCTTCCATTACTTCTGCATCACCCTCATTTTGCCGGGACAAATCTGAGAGCGTAATATTTTCGCGTAGGGAAAAGGCGTATTTTTCAAACTGTTGGAAAAATGTACTGAAACACCTGCGCAGGCTCTTAAGGCTGTACTCCTTTATATCAAAACCGTTCACAAGGATACTCCCGCCTGTCACATCATAAAACCGGAGGAGCAGTTTGATAATCGTACTTTTTCCCGCCCCGTTGATGCCAATCAGGCATATTTTTTCCTGCGGGCTTATCCTGAATGAAAGGTTGTTAAGGATCAAACGCTCCGTACCGGGATATTTAAAACTGACACCACGGAACTCAATTTCCAAATCACCGCTTAATTCCCTTGTCCCGGTATTAGGTACCGAATTGGTCCGGGCCTCGAACTTCTTTATCGTATCAACTTTTAGCTTGTCCTCGTAAATATTGGCGATTGCATCGATTGCATATGACAGGCTTCCCGCCATCGACACCAGCAGACCGGAAAAAAGTGTATAGTCCCCCACAGTATTCAGGCCGTCAAAAATATTGCGCGTTATCAAAACCAGGACAACAAAAATCAAAATTTCCGGGAGCAGTGCCGTAAAAAGCGTGACCGCAAGTTGGCGTTTGAGCAATTTTTTCCTTCCATATAAAAGTAAAGACCATATGTCATAATAACGCTTGGTCAAATAACCGCGCAGGTCAAAAAGCCTTATGTCACTGGCAAAAACTTTATTGCTTGCCAGCGACTGCACATAATACATCTTGCGCTCTTCATTCATATGCGAAAGCCGCCATCCATACAAAAGCTTAGTATACCGCTGATTCGCCACGGCGGCGGGGAAAGCGGCGATGGTCAGGAGCAGGGGGTACAGCCAGTCCACCATCCCCAGCATAATAAATGCACTACCAAACGAAACCAGGCTTGAAAAACCGCCAAAAATATTCCATACTATACTCGGTAATGCGTGGGAGTCCATCATCGTTGCCTGCATGGCATCGGCATAATCAGGTGAATCATAGAAATCCATGTCCACTGTCATGTTTTTTTCCATTAATCCCATTTGGATCTTGTTGTTCATCAGCTCGTGGTGGATATACTGTACATATTGGTTTATCCGGTTAATGAACGCCATCGATACGGCGGAGCCGCAAATGACCAGAAGCCAGAAAACCGCTTCCCGGAAAGGACGCACCACAACCCCCGTCTGGACGAGGATATCAATAAACAGCTTCGATGCATAAATGGTGAGCAACGGCAGTACGGCGTTTGTTATGTATGCAACCAACCTGATAACAGTATACAAACGGGACGCCTGCCATGATAAGCGGATGCAGTAAATTATTGTCGTGAAAAAGTTTGTCATATGTTTATTCCAATTCCTTTAAGTATAAGCTGACACGGTTCTCGATGATGTCGGCGACTTGGTTGGGGGTTTTCTGTCCGGCGAGATAGGAGGCGACTTCCTCACTTATTATTTCGCGTACCACCCTGTCGGAAGGAACCACCACTGTCGTGGGTTTAATTAAATCCATTATTTTTCTGTTTAGTTCCGGCGTATTATTGCCGATAATGATTCTATTTCCGCCTATTGTATCATAGTGCTGATATTCTTTGCCATCATGGCTTACCGGATTGACCAGGGTCTCATCTAGCATCTTTTCAATACTACTAGTTTTCACTGGCATATATAAGTCCCACCCCCCATACGACGGATGCTGACAAACCTCCATCGTGAACTTGATGAACTCCCAAGCGCCGTCTTTTTTGACCGACTTCTCAGAAATCGCAAATCTGACGGGCGCCACGAACTGGGTACCGCTTCCCCCCGCAGAGGGAAATCCCTTAAAAATAGCGGCTTCATCAAATATTGTTACTTCTGCACTTCTTGGAGCGCGGAGACTGCCTCCCCCAAACAGGGTCCAATTGAGCATTAAAGGATCACCATCCCTCGCACCAGCGAGAAAAGCGTGTCTTTCATCATAACTGACGAAAATATCATCGGGAAACACCCCGGTTACGGGGAACCTTTCGGAAGCCTTTAGTATCTTCAAGAACTCTTCACGGTCAAATACTATCCTGCCGGTTTCCGGGTCGGTGAAATAATACTCAATCATCGTCGATATAAATCTTTTTTTTGTATAATCCCCGATTATATGCTCTGCACCTGATTTCCTATCTAGGAAAGAAATGAATTCATCGATGCTCCAGCCGGGCTTTTCCCCTTCATTGAAGTCAGAAGCCTTCCCTAGAATGCAATCAATCATAAAAGCCGGGAAGATATCATACAACCTTCCATCTATCTCCAATACCTTGAAGATATTTGGCAGATAATCAGCCTTGTTGAAATCAGGGTCGGCATCCATTATTTCATAAAGGTCGGCGAACAACCCCTTACGTGCATAACTCTGGATAGGTATTGTTGAATTATACCAGGAGGAGGAAAATAGGTAGATGATGTCGGCGGGATCATGGGCAAGATCGATGATGAAACGCCTGCGCGCATCTTCCTCATCACTTGCGTCCGTATAGGGATAGGATATAACCTCGATATTATAATCAGGATTGGTTTTGTTGAACAAAGCAACCCGCTCATTAAGCCATATGTTGGGTGATCTTTGCATAACCATCATGGTCACTGTTTCCTTTTCTTTCGGTGGGCCCGTGTCCGCTACGATTTCTTCTGTGATGTTTTCATCTCCACCACCCGTTGGCGCTGTATCCCCCGGTCGATGCGCTTCCATCGTCCCTGTTATAAACCCTTGTCTTGCTGAAAAAACAACAATTTCGCCAGCGGTTCTCTGCCAAACCCATGCCGAGCCACGGGCAAGGACACAGACGATGTCCCCGTCCCGGGTGAGGGTAAGACCGATGAGTCCGCCGGGATTCACCCCGTGGTCGAGGAAATTGAGCATAATCTCCCCCCGGCCTGTTTCTAGGGCGTATTCATGTAACCCGGAGTTCTCGACCATCAGAAAGCCCAACCTACCACCATTAGTTAGAAGACTTCCAGGAGTAATCTCAGCAATATTGATGACATGTTCTTCGAAGTCCGAGGCATCAGGTTCATAGAGACGGACGACCAGCAACTGCGTATTATTCCGGGTCCTGGTGGCAACCGAGGCAACCCGTCCATCTCCCATAAGGAACAGCGAGTTCGCCATGGTATCATGTTCTTCGCGTACCGAGAAAACCTCATCACCCGCCTCGTTATAAACATACACGCTATGTAGCGACTGGACATAGTGGTATCCACCCACCGTAAGGAAATCGACCATAAAGGGAGCATCCTCTTCTTCGGCGAATGAACCTATCAGTTCTGTGATGCCAAGCCTTGACCCATTGCTTCTGAATTGGCAGACGGAAAGGTTTTCGATATTGCCTGCTTCGTTTTGGCTTAAAGCGAGGATATGATAATTCCCATCCCCATCGATGGAAAGGCGGGTATAAGACTCGCTTCCCGCAAGTGGGATTTCCTCACTTATGACCCCATCGTAATCAATGCGGGTGATGCCGCTGCCATCAAGGACTACGACACTGGTTTCAGTCATCACGAAATCTTTCGCCGTGATATCGTTGGGGATAATAATTGATAGTTTTTGGTAATCCGAAGATTGGTATTCTAAAGCTGACATCTGTATTTCGTCAGGCTTTTTTCCACACGCTGTTAGACTGATACCAATACAAACAACCAGAACCGTTAGGATAATGTTCTTTCTCATTTCTACTTTCTCCATCATGTCATAATTCTCGTCATTGCGGGCTCCGACCCGCAATCCTTCGGCGGGGGCAAGCCCCCGCCCTACTCCAACTCGCTCAAATATATACTGATACGGTTCTCGATGATGTCGACGACCTGGTCGGGAGTTTTCTGTCCGGCGAGATAGAAAGCCACTTCCTCTGCAATGATATCTCTTACCACCAGATCGCTGGGAGCCACCATCGACGTTGCCATGATAACTTCCATTATCTTCGCATTAAGCTCCGGCGTATTATTGCCGATTATAACCGTCTCCGCTTCGTTGCGTGTATCCGAGTCTGGATTTCTTTCCCAATAGTACTCCCATTCATAACCATTGCGGGCTACTGGATTGACCAATGACGCATCAAACCACGCATTAAGCTGGCTGATTTTAATCGGATAGCTAAGACTGGTAAACCACGATGGATGATCATAAACATTCATCGTAAACTTGATAAACTCCCATGCCCCATCTTTCATTTCTGACCTTTCGGTAATCGCAAACCGGAGCGACGGACGGAAATGCGTGCCACTTCCTACGGGTGAGGGGAAGCCTTTGTAGGTGATGTCTTCGCCGAAATAGAGTGACTCATATACCCTTTCATCGCGGGGACCAAAATATCCTCCTTCTATATTTCTTGCACACAGTAATG
>Ga0209737_10001038_pt1 | contig 20836 bp, 22 predicted proteins | sample TergutCu122P3_FD_187284 | JGI IMG/M metagenome (GOLD analysis project Ga0209737, IMG submission 187284) | Cubitermes ugandensis P3 segment gut microbial communities from Kakamega Forest, Kenya - Cu122 P3 (SPAdes) (version 2) | ecosystem: Host-associated > Arthropoda: Insects > Digestive system...
CCAGTGTTGCCGCCAGTGTTGCCGCCGGGGTTGTCACCGCCGCCTGGCTTATCGTCACCGCCAGGTTTGTCGTCACCGCCGGGCTTATCGCCGCCGCCTTGCTTATCGGAATCAGAGTAGGCTTCCACCAATTCGGCCAAAACATCGTCCAGTTTGGACAGGGCTTCATCCAGGTTCGCCGCGATAGAGCCAGAACCAAGAGCCACAGAAGACAACCACTCCTTCGCAATATTCCCTACACCATTTTCACCAGCCTGGGCATAAGCTTTGACCTTCGCTCCGCTACTCAAGGCGTCAGTAAAGGCTTGAGCCGCTTCTGCCTTGCGCTCGATGATGGTCTTGTCCTCGTTCTTGGCGCCGCCCAAAATCTCATAGGCAACATTGGCAACATTCACCCAACCAGCATCCATCATTTCTGCCCAATACTCCAAACCCTCTTCCTCAGGCTCGCGACCAAACAGATTCTGGTAAACAATTTTAATGATCTCTTTGCTGTTCTTGCCTGCGAAATCACTCAGATACTCTTCGGATTTTGCAAACAGGTCGAGAAGCTCCTGGTCAGTATTTGTCGTAGATTTCCAAAAATTGAAACCTTCTTTGTCCGCAGGACGGTTGAAAAAGGCGATGTAAGCCTTTTGAATAAACGAAGGCGATGCCATGAAAAACTCCTTTCGGCAAATTATCGAATTAAGCAGGGAGGTGAGTTTGGCTTACAGACTGCTCGATTTGGCATCTGTATACTTTTCTCATCCCAAGCGGAGGCTGATTCATGGCAGCGTATGTTCAAACTGATTAGAAGAACGACGCAACCATGACTGCCAAATTCGACTGTAGCAGCAATTGGATTTTTTTGCTATATCTTCAGATATACTTTTTATATATCTTTAGTCATGCTTTATGAAAGCGCCATATGTTGCGGACGCACAACGCAGGCCACAGCTCTGCACCGAAGGGGCATGATGTTGGTAACCTCTGGTGCAGTTCGCGTAGCGAACGGGACAGGCGGTTATTCTTGTTACGCGCCTATGGCGCCTGGAGATGTGTCGCGGCAAAGGCGTTGGGGTTCGTCAATTGCTGTCCGCAAGACAGACTGCGCGGGAATGAGGGAAGGGTTGGGCGTGATAGCAGGCGATGAGCCGTAGGGGCGTAGCACGCTACGCCCCTACAAAGCCTTGCTGCACGCTCCACACCCTTTTACTCTATCCGCATCTGCGGAAACAGGATCACGTCACGAATAGCGGCTCTGTCGGTCAGCAGCATCACCAGTCTATCGATGCCTATCCCGCAGCCGCCGGTAGGCGGCAGGCCGTATTCAAGAGCGCGGATGTAGTCGGCATCAAAATACATCGCCTCCTCTTCGCCCGCATCCTTCGCCCTGGCCTGCGCCATGAAGCGTTCCGCCTGATCCTCGGGATCGTTCAATTCCGAAAAACCGTTGGCAATTTCGCGCCCGGCTATGAAAAGCTCGAAACGTTCGGTAATCTCCGGGTTGGCGTCCGAAGCTCGCGCCAGCGGCGAGACTTCGACCGGATAATCCATGATGAAAGTCGGCTCCCACAAGCGACTCTCGGCACAAGCCTCAAAAAGCTGCAATTGCAGGGAACCTATACCCCCCGGCTTTACCTTTTCCCCAAACTCCTGAATCTTGGTTTTGATCCATTCGGCATCGTTCAATTGCTGCTCGCTGAACTCCGGGTTGAATTTCTGGATCGCCCCCAGAATCGTGAGTCGGGCAAACGGTCTGGAAAAATCCATCTCCTGACCCTGATAGAGGAAAGTTTCCGTACCCAGAGCCTCCCGCGCGGCATAACGCAACAGCCCCTCGGTAAAGTCCATGAGGCTCATATAATTCGCGTAAGCCTCATAAAATTCCATCATCGTAAATTCAGGATTGTGGCGGGGAGAAAGACCCTCGTTACGGAAATTACGATTGACCTCGAATACCTTTTCATAACCGCCGACCACGAGCCGTTTCAGATAAAGCTCCGGCGCAATCCGCAGATACATTTCCATGTCCAGGGCATTGTGGTGGGTGACAAAAGGCTTGGCCGCCGCCCCGCCGGGAATGGGTTGCAGCATGGGAGTTTCCACTTCCATGAAGCCATGCCCGCACATATAGGAGCGCATACTCTGGATGATGCGACTTCTTGCCGCGAACACGAAGCGGGTTTCCTCGTTCATGACGAGATCGACATAACGCTGCCGGTACTTCATCTCCACGTCGGTCAGACCGTGGAACTTGTCCGGCAAAGGACGCAACGACTTGGAAAGCAGACGAATCTCACCGGCCTTGATGGAAAGCTCCCCCGTCCGGGTTTTCATCAAACTCCCCGTCACCCCTACGATGTCGCCAATATCCCAGTGCTTGAATTCGGCATAAACATCCTCGCCCACCGCATCCTTGCTGATGTACAGCTGGATGCGTCCCGACAAGTCCTGCAAAGTGACAAAAGAAGCCTTGCCCATGAGGCGTTTCAGCATGATGCGTCCGGCAACGGCGACCTCGATCGGCATATCTTCCAGAGCCGCCGCTTCCTTGTCGCCGTAAAGCTCCTGCAACTTGCCCGCCGTATTGCTGCGCTGAAAATCGTTGGGGTAAGCGCGCCCTCTTTGCCGCCATTCGGCAAGTTTTTCCCGACGCTCGGCGATGATATGGTTCTCATCCTGGGGGACGATTTCCGTCCCCGATTCTATGTCTTTCACAATCAAACTCCCTGTTTTAAGCTGGCTTCGATGAACGGATCGAGATCGCCGTCCAGTACCGCCTGTGTGTTGCCGGTTTCATGCCCGGTACGCAGATCCTTGATCCGCGACTGATCGAGGACGTAGGAGCGAATCTGATGTCCCCAGCCGATATCCGATTTGGCATCTTCCAGTTTTTGCTGTTCCGCCTGTTGTTTTCTGAGCTCATGCTCATAGAGCCTTGCCCGCAACATCTTCCAGGCTTCGTCACGGTTTTTGTGCTGCGAACGGTCATTCTGACATTGCACCACGATCCCGCTGGGGGCGTGGGTCAGTCGCACTGCCGAGTCGGTCTTGTTGATGTGCTGCCCGCCCGCGCCGGAAGCGCGGAAAGTATCCACCCGGACATCCGCCGGATTGATCTCGATTTCGATGGAATCATCCACCTCCGGGTACACAAACACCGAGGAAAAACTGGTATGCCGCCGCGCATTGGAATCGAAGGGAGATTTTCGCACCAGACGATGAATGCCGGTTTCGGTACGCAAGGTGCCGTAGGCATAATCGCCGGTGATCTTGACCGTTGCGCCCTTGATGCCAGCGACATCGCCTTCCGACTCTTCCAGGAGTTCCACCTGAAAGCCTTTTTTCTCGCCATATTTGAGGTACATCCGCAACAGCATGGAGGCCCAGTCCTGCGCTTCGGTTCCGCCTGCGCCGGCCTGAATTTCCAGAAAGCATGGGTTGGGGTCCTGCGGATTGTTGAACATCCGGCGAAATTCCAGCCTGACTACTTCCGCCTCGATTGCGGCCACATCCTCTTCAACGCCCAGCAAGGTCGCTTCATCATTTTCTTCCCGCGCCATGCTGAACAGTTCGCCTGAATCTTTCAGTTCTGCGGCAATGTTTTGCAGGGTAGACACCACTTCTTCCAGGGCGCGCTTTTCTCGCCCCAGACCCTCAGCCCGTTTGGGATCGTCCCAGATTTTCGGGTCTTCCAGTTCCAGATTGACGATGATCAGACGTTCGTGTTTCTGATCGTAGTCAAAGATACCTCCGTAACTGGGCGGCGCGCGCCGCAAGGTCGGAGAGATTGTTTTCGATGCGATTCAGATATTCTGCGTCCATTGGCATTCCAGCTTGTCAAAAGGTATCTATTATATCGCCCCTTGAGGCCGGTACGCCGTCAGATGTTTTAGAGAAAGAGCGGAAGACAAGCATCGAGAGCGAAGCTCATTCCCTCCCCTCATTGATAAGCGTCTTGATGTCGATAGCACTCGCCAACTTTCTGCTCTGCATGAAAGCCAACATTTCATCGGTAGCGGCTATTGCATCCGCATGCCTGTTTTCTCCCGTCGGCACAAGGTCAATCACGGCTTCAGCTTGCAGTAGCTCCGGCTGCCTCTTCCTGGCTTCATATGATCCAGCTTCGATGTTCATAATGCCCTCCTTCCAGCGAACATAGACCAGTATATAGAATTGCCGCCCCTACGTCTGATCCCTGATCCCTCGCTGACATGCAAGGGAAACTGATTTAAACTCTGCCCTCTTCCCTTCACCCATACAGGAAACTCCATGGACGCCTCGCTTGCTATCACCATCCTGGCGGTCGCCGCATTTATTTTCGTTTTCAAGTGCGTATGCGTCGTGCCGCAACAATCGGCTTACGTCATCGAACGGCTGGGGCGTTATCACGCCACTTTGACTGCCGGAATGCGGTTTACCATCCCGATAGTCGACCGCATCGCCTATCGCCATTCCATGAAAGAAATCCCTTATGACGTAGCGCCGCAAGTCTGTATCACCCGTGACAACACCCAGGTGCAGATCGATGGCATTCTTTACTATCAGGTAACGGATGCCCGCCAGGCCTCTTACGGAACATCCAATTTCGAGATTGCCATCGAACAGCTTGCCAAAACGAGCCTGCGTTCCGAAGCAGGCAAGCGCGAACTCGATAAGCTCCTTGAAGACCGGGATACCATCAACCGCACCGTCGTGGCAGCGCTCGACGAAGCCAGCACCAGTTGGGGCGTCAAGGTTCTTCGCTACGAAATCAAGGACATCGTGCCGCCTGATTCCGTGCTGCGCGCCATGCAACTGCAAATCACCGCCGAGCGGGAAAAGCGCGCCAAGATTGCTGAATCCGAAGGCGAGCGGCAAAAGGAAATCAATCTGGCGGAAGGGAAAAAGCAGGCTGCCATCGCGGTCTCCGAAGGCCATATGACTGCCAAGATCAATAACGCCAAGGGCGAAGCCGAGTCGGTACGCCTTGTGGCCGAAGCCACTGCCAGCGCCGTCAAGATGGTGGCAAGCGCCATCAACACCCCCGGCGGGATGGAAGCGGTCAACCTGAAGGTTGCCGAACAGTATGTAGACGCATTCGGCAACATCGCCAAGGCGGGCACGACCCTGATCGTCCCCGGCAACCTCGCCGACATGTCAGCCCTGGTCGCAACCGCGCTCAATGTGGTGAAGGCGGACAAGAAAAGCCTCCCCGGTCCTGCGGACAGCAATTGAAGAACCTACTCAACAACAAGTGTCTGTGAGGGCGGCATTCTGCCGCCCGCCACGGTCTGTATCGAGTAGTGGCGAAAAATTTTTCGCCACTACGGTTTACCGCCTGCAACCAAACTCAACCACCCGTCCACCCGTCATTCCCGCGCAGGCGGGAATCCAGTACGGCGCTCGCAGTAGTGACAGCTTCTCAGAACAGGCAGAGGCGGCATTTTCATCAACAAACGCCAGAGAAACTGAAAGGCTTTGCTGGATTCACGCCTACGCGGGAATGACGAGGTGGTGGATATTCTGCGCCCACCACCATAAATGGCAGGCGGCAGAATGCCGCCCCTACATGCGCCTATCGCCGATTCGGTTTTTCAATTGCCGTCCGCAGGACTGGTTCTTCATTGCCGTCTGCAAGACCCGTGCGCAGCACCTCAATGCGCTGGTTTATGGAGGGGGCGTACAGCGCGTAGGCTGGGTTGAGCGCCAGCGAAACCCAGCATCGTAGGGGTGAACCACACGCCCGCCGCTCTGTAAACCTCGTAGGGGCGTTGCGCGCAACGCCCCTACATACATCTATTCATTGAGTCGGTTCTTCAATCGCCGTCCGCAGCACCCGTCTGCAAGACCCGTGCGCAGCACCTCAATGCGCTGGTTTATGCAGGGGTCGGACTGCCGCTTTTACTTCCACGGTTTCCTGTTTGCCCTCGGTCTCGATCACCAGAGTAAGCGGCACGGTGTCGCCCTCCTTTGCCTGTGCGGCAAGGTCGAACAACATCACATGCAGACCGCCCGGCTTCAATTCAACCATCTTCCCCGCGGGCAGAGAAATGTCAGGAATCTGACGCATCTTCATCGTGTCGTCGACCATTGCCATTTCATGAATTTCCGTCCACTTCGCCAAAGCTGCACGAACCTCCACCAGTTTGGCATCGGTCGGAGAAGTGATTTTCATGAACGCGCCAGTGACTTTTTGATCGGTCACGGTCGCTCGTACCCAGGGATCTTCAACATTTACCTGGGCAAAAGCCGAAGGAACCGCAAAAAACAGCGCAGCAAACAGCATAGAGAGACGAAGTTTCATCATTGACTCCTGGTCACTTGGTTGGAAAAGCTTTGAGAAGAAGCCTCACATCAGCGGCAATGTCTTCCGCGGACATATGGTAAGGCACCGAGAGGCGTAAGCGCCCCTGGGGATCGTAAATATAACTGGTCACGGTATGGTCTATCGTGTAACTCCCCTCCGTGGGAGTCTTGCGAAAGCGTACCCGAAAATTCTTGGCCGTCTCGTTTATCTTGTCAATACTCCCGTAAAGACCAAGAACATCGGCTTCAAAAGCCGCCGTGTATTCGCGCAGGATATGGGGATGATCCCGTTCGGGGTCGAGAGTAACAAAAATAACCTGGAGCTTTTTGCCATCATCGCCAAGCAGACGACGCACCGCAGCAGCGCGCTGCAATGCCGTAGGACACATGTCCGGGCAGTGGATGAAGCCAAAAAACACCATGACGACCTTGCCACGAAAGTCGGCGATCTTTCGCAATTTTCCGTCAGGATCGAGAAGCGCAAAATCACGCCCATATTCCGCGCCGGTAATGTCCATATTTTGAAAGCGCACCTCAGCCCTGGCCACGTTACCTGCCAGCAGCAACAAGCTGACAAGAAAGACGCCCAGAATTTTATTTCTCCAAGGATTCACAGACATTCCTCACCAAAAGAAAACGGCCATTGTAGAGCAATCAAGCCACTTTGCGCCAGAAGAGGCGGCTCTGAACTTACTACCCCTCAAAATCCGCCGCCGCCTCCCAAATGATTCGCCCCTCTTTTTTGGCCTGCCGGGTGCGGTTCAGCAACTGAATGAAAGGCCAGACCCGCTGTTTCAAGGAAACCGGCAAGGGCTTGCCCTCTGCTTTCAGCTTTTCCTCGTCTTCCTCCGTTACCGGCGTTTCCTGAATCAGACGCTCCAGCGCCTCCACCGCGATGGGGACTTCGCTCTTGTCGATCACCCCTCTTGCCGTGCAGGGCTTGCCGATAGCCTTCAGCAACAGGCGGGCTGTTTCCGCCATCATAAACATTTCACCCGCTTCGCTGGAACGAAAAGTCACAAGCATGGTTTTCTCCGCTCGATAATACTGAACAAGCAAGTCTGCCCCACTGGCAAACCTGAACATACTCACTTTATCACGGACTCGCTCTTTCGCCCTAACCGCTTCCTGCCGCAGAGAGTGCATAATATCGCTTCCATTATTTCCCTGGCTTCCATGACCACCGATCTCATTCTGCAGGGCAGCGCCCTGCCCTCTTTTCTGCTCGACAAGCTCATCCAGACAACCGGCGCTGCCCATGTCAACGTGGAAGGAATGCAGCGCATCCGCTTAAAGGACGGAAAGCGCACCCCGGAATTTCTCGCCCTCATCCCCCTTCTCGAAGGAGAAAGACTGAATTGGGGCTTTATCCCCAGCGGACGACGCCTTGCCGACTACCGCCTGATCGCCTTCGACATGGATTCCACCCTGATTACCATCGAGTGCATCGACGAGCTCGCCGATTTTGCGGGACAGAAAGAAGCCGTAGCCGCAGTCACTGAGGCCGCAATGCAGGGCGAAATAGACTATACGGAAAGCCTCTCCCGCCGCCTTGCCCTCCTCGCCGGACTGGACGCCCGCACCCTCGCGGAAGTCTACAAAGAACGCCTGAAACTATCCCCCGGCGCGCGCGAATTGCTCCTCGCCTGTCAGAATGCGGGGATGCGTTCCGCTATCCTCTCCGGCGGGTTTACCTATTTCACCGAACGCCTGCGCATCGAACTTGGCTTTGACTTCGCCACTTCCAACGAACTGGAAATCGCAGGAGGCAAAATAACCGGCAAGGTCGTCGGCGCAATCATCGACGCCCAGGCCAAGGCCACCCACCTCGACCGCCTGAAAGCCGAACTGGGCATAGATACCCTCGACACCATCGCCATCGGAGACGGTGCCAACGATCTCCTGATGATGGCCAGAGCCGGGCTGTCCGTAGCCTTCCACGCCAAACCCGCAATCCGCGCCAAGGCCGATATCGCCATCAACCAGGGCGGTCTGGACAGCCTCCTCCACCTGTTGTGATGACCTTGCCCGAGAAGAGAAAAAACTCTGCCTAAATCTGAGTAAATCGGTAGACATCCCGAGTATAAGTTGCTAGCATCGCGATTCCGTTTGCCTATGACGGCTTTAGTATGTTTCTCTTTCAACATTCATTCTGGAGACTTTCTCACATGAATACAGCCAAAACCGAGCAGATCGCCGCTGCCAGCAGAGCCAATGCTGAAGCTCTCCTTGCCCTGATGCGTAGCACGATGGACAACATCGAAAAATTCGCCAATCTCAACTTCAGCGCCCTGCGCGAAAACCTCCAGACTGGCGCCAGAAACACCGACGCGCTTATGTCGGTCAAAGACCCCAAACAGGCGCTTGCCATGCAGAGCGCCATCGCCGAGCCTTCCCTGGAAAGCGCCCGCGCCTATTACCATAGCCTGTATGAGATGGTACTGGGAATGCAAAAAGACATTACCAATGTTATGGAAGCGCACTACAAGTCCCTCTCCGAAAACGCCGAAAGCGCAATCGAAGAGACCAAAAAGCAGATGCCTGCCGGCGGCGATATCTTCGCCAGCGCGATGAAGTCCATGCTGCAAGCCAACTCCGAAGCTTTCGACCGGATGAACTTCATGGCTCAGCAAATCGCCAGTATCACCGATAGCAACATCAAGGCTCTGTCCAGCATCAGCGCTCCCGCCATGGCTGCCAGCGCCTCCGCCACCAAGGCCGCCGCTGCCGGCACCGCCACAAAAAAGGCCGCTGCCAAATAAGTTGAAAAAACACTAACGGCAAAAACGGAAAGCCACGGCTTTCCGTTTTTTGTGTCTTGCAGACGGCAATGAAGAACCAATTCGGCGGTGGGCGCTCGTAGAAGCGATCCTGCGGATGGGTCTTGCAGACGGCGACTAAGAACCGAATTGGCGATAAGTGTGTGTAGGGGCGGCATTCTGCCGCAAGCCAGCGCCATATCGACGTTGTAGGGGCATAGCGGGCGTGTGGTTCTCTCCTCTATGCTGGGTTTCGCTGGCGCTCAACCCAGCCTACGCAATCACTCGTCATTGCACGCCATATGGATTCATTCCAGTTGCAGACGGCATTTTGCCGCACCTACAGGCGCTTATTTTTGAGTTGGTTCTTCATTGCCGTCCGCAGGACCAATTGCTGTCCGCAGGATCTCGTCGAAATCTCGTAGGCTGGTCTTGGCTTCGGGGTCGCCGATCCAGCGTTTATGTGTCTTGAAGTTTGGGTTTACCAGGCTCAATTCCGGCTGAAATCTGTCGTAACTCAAACCCGCCAGATCCGACCAGGTATGGATGAAATGGGCGTTGCTGTATTTTCTCTCGGTGAAAGGCGTTGGGTCGAAGGGAAGGCTTTTCTTCAAATCGGGCGACATCCAGAGAACGAAAGGAATGGCGAACATGTCCACCGTCGGGCTGCCTTCATCCCGTCCCAGCATCTGATGCGGCGGGGCGTGATATACCTCCTCGCCATGATCGGCAAAATAAAGGAGCAGACTTTTGCCAGCCTCGTTTTTGCCAACGAGATTGATCAGGGAAGCTATGACGAAATCGTTATACAGCACCGCGTTATCATAGCTGTTGTACACCTCGGCAAGACTCGGCGACAAAACCTCCGGCACATGCTCGCGTCCCGTGAACTGTTCGTACTCTTTGGGATAACGCTTGGCGTACTTGGAGTGCGTGCCCATCAAATGCACCACGATGAACTTTTTGGGTGCAGGGTCAGCGAGCATTTCGAGAAACGGCTCAAACACCACTGCGTCGGGAGGAGTGGCATTCTGTATCCGCCCCTGATTCAAATAGCGCGCCTCGTCCGCCTGCCTTGAGAAAAAGGTCAGCAGAACATTACGCGAGGTCATGGTCTGATGGTTGGTGAGCCAGAAAGTTTTGTAACCGGCCTGCTGCATGAGGTTCATGATGTTCGGCTCGGTAAGCAAACGCCCCGGCTCCTCCGGGTGGGCAAAACTCAAGGCATGTTGCAGGGCTTCAATGGTATAAGGGCGCGAGGCAATGACATCGGAAAAGGCAAGCAACTCCCCCTTATCCCTCAACTCATCCATCAGGGGAGTGGTTTTGCGCGGATAGCCGTAGAGACTCATCCGTTTGCCTGTCGTGGATTCTCCGATCACCAGCACCAGGGTTCGCGGCTCATCGCCGCTCGCATCCACCAGATTCTGTAAGGGGGGCAAAGAAACATTGCTACTCAGGAGATTATTTACCCGATTGATCTGCCTCTGATACTGCAAGTACCCGCTTACAAACTGCCAAGGCGAGGCTGGCTCCATTCGTTTAATGAGTTTTCTCGTCGCGCTGCCAGAATCAAGGTTTTGGGTAAAACAGGCCACATAAGGCTCACCGAAATTCGCGAGCAAAACGAGAGCGGCAACGCTCACCGCATAAGGACGCGGCAGATAGACCGGGCGCAGCAGCTTCCACAAAAGCCATGCCCCCAGGCTATAAAGAATCAAGCCCAACGCCAGAGAAAAGCTGGCGTACTGGCTCAAATACTCTCCCGCTTCTTCCGTCCCCGTCTCGAAAATGATGAAAATGACGCTTTGGGAAAATTCATTGCCGTAAATCCCCCAATACCCCAAGGCGATCAGGGAAGGTATCCAGAGAATGATTCCGATTACAGCAGCGATTTGCCGCGTCCAGCGCGGAAACAGCAAGACCGGAGCAAGCCAGATAAAGCTCATGAAAAAAGCGCCGCGAAACCCGTGTATCCCCGCCGTAGGCCAAAGAATGGTCTGCAAAACGCCGGAAAAATACCAGAAGAACAGATAGAGCAAAAACAGCCCCAGCCAGTCGACACCCTGTTTGAGAGTTTCCTTCTCTCTCGCTTCGGAAGCAGCAAACATCATTTTGTGTAACACCCCTGAAAAATATCCAGCGCAGGATCGAAGAGACTGGTTTTGATCCTCTGCGAGCCCAGAATCGAATGAAAGATATGGTCGTGCGAGATATTCTCATGTCTTGCCTTTTCCTTCAGGCAAACACGATCTATCCGCTCTCCTGCCAGCTCTGAAAACCACAGCAGAAAAGCTATCTGCTTTTGCTCCTGCGGCGCAATGGCGTAAGGCATACCATGCAGATAGACACCGCCTTCTCCCAGAGATTGACCGTGATCCGAAGCATAGAGTATGGTGATGTCCCTGTCAGGATAATTTTTGCCTATATCGATTACCGAAGAAACAAAGTGATCGGCATATAGTATTGTATTATCATAAGTGTTGCTGATCTCTTCGCTCGAACACTTGTGGATGTCAGCCGTATCGCAGGTCGGAGTAAACTTGCGGAATGCCTCTGGATAGCGCTGATAGTAGGAAGGGCCGTGACTCCCCAGCATGTGCAGCACGATCAGCTTGTTCTTTTCCTGATTTTTGATTTCTTCCTCAAGGAGAGGCAGCATCACTCCGTCGTAGCACCAGCTATGCTCGCAATGCTCCTTGTCCTTCAGCCTTGAGACGTTTTGCACCCTTACCCGGTTGCATACTCCTTTGCAGCCATTGTTATCCAGCCAGCTAATCTCATAGTCGGCAATAGCAAAAACATCGAGAAGATTCTGGGTATATTTTGCCGCATCGACATTGAACTCTTTTCTTGCCAGGGGGGAAAACATGCAGGGGATGGAAACTGCGGTCGAGGTGCCGCACGAAGTCGCGTTCCTGAAATTGACGATATCCTGCCCGCTCAACAAGGGATTGGTCTCCTTGGCATAGCCATTCAGGGAGAAGTTCATGCCGCGCGCCGCTTCTCCGACCACGAAAATGAACAGATTTTTTCTCTCGGGAGGAAACCCGGATTCGGCCTCTCTATCCAGCCAGACAAATTCATGTTTTTCCTGGGCAAGCAACTGAAAATAACGCGCCGTAGAATTAATGTAGCTTACAGGATTCAATATTCTTTTCGCTGAATTGTGATTGCGAAAGAATGAGGAATATTCCTTGTAGGAGGTCATGAAAATCCCGCCAAAGATGAGGATTCCGGCAAGAACAAACAACGCCCTGAGCGACAATTCCTTTCTCCAGGGTTGATACTGTATCTGGCAAAAGGCCAGTAACAAGGCAGGCAACACCCCGGTCAGCATCACCCAGAGAACGCTGCTCATGGTTATGAAGTCTGAGGCTTCCTGGGGATGGGTCTCGAAGACATTGCGAATCATTACTGAATCAATCGCAATCCCCAGCTTGTAAATCGCGTAATTGGCAAAACTGGAGATGAGGAGGAGGATAATAATAATCGGTTTACCCACAACCGGTATCAGCAACATGCTGAAAAACAAGACGAAAAACATCAGCATCAGCAAGAGCAGAGATGCCGCGAACAAATACATATTGCCGCCTGATAATTCAAGACGCAAAGCCACGAACTGCCAGAATCCAAGATTCAGGACAAAGGCGAAATAAAACGCCAGAATTATAATCAGCCAGTGGCTTTTTACTTTGCGTAAACCATGCAAAGATTTCATCGTGCAAAAATCCTTTTTCTATTGCAGGCGCCTTGCATACCCTGCCATAAATGGCAGAGATTCAGGCAAGACTCATATTCCCATCGCCCCTGGCGGGACGGAATTGAGCGAAACTTTTAAGTGTAGCACGGCAGCCTGAAAGGCTGGAGCGCTACTGCGTAGCTCGTAGGGGCGGGTTTGAAACCCGCCCCTACAACCGTGAAGAATGAGCCAAATGGAAAATCTGAGTTCATCTTATTTTCTGCAAGTAGAAAAGCCGTGCACGCAAAGTGAAATTTTCATCAAATAAGGTTTCTCCTCCTGGCGCTACTCCCGCAACCCTTGCAACCATACGGATGCCCCGCCTCTACTATCACCCCCCTCAACATTTGCCTCTTTCAGCCATACCGTAAACCGGCTTCCGCCTGCGGGCAAATTTTCCAGCAAAACCTGCCAGCCTTGCTGCTTCGCTATCCGTTGTACCAGCGACAAGCCCAAGCCTTCCCCCTCTCCCCGCGCACGAGCGCCGCGCATAAAAGGCTGAAATAAATCTTTCTTTTCAGAATCAGGAATGCCAACTCCGCTGTCTTCGACCCTGAACCCTCCCTCTGTCAGGGTCAGCCTGATCCAGCCCCGCTCCGTGTAATAAATAGCATTGCGGAGCAGATTGTCAACGACGGTGCGTAAGAGCACCGCATGGTAGCGCCCCTCGTCTTTCCCTTCTTCGCACAATTCAAAGCAGAGCCCCTTCGCTGCCGCAGCCTCGCTCCATTGCCTGCTCGCATCTTTGGCAAGCGCACAGAGCGTAATGCTGTCCGTAGCATCGACCAGCTTGCCGGACTCTGCCCTGGCAAGCGCGAGGAAAGTCTCGGTCAGCGCCTGCATTTCTCTGGCAGCGTTCGCTATGCGCTTCACCTGTTCCTTCCCCTGAGCCGACAAATCAGCCGCCTGCAATAATTCGCAGGAGCTCGAAATTATCATCAAGGGAGTACGCAATTCATGGCTCACGTCGCTGGTAAAAAGACGTTCTTTCTCTATGGAAAACCGCAAGCGAGAAAAGACCTCATCGAAGGCGTGCGCCAGTTGCCCTACCTCATCATCCGCATAGTTTTCCGCCAAGGGCGCTATCGCCTGTGTAATCGGTAGCGCCCGCACCTCATCGGCCAGACGGGTAACCGGCGACATCACCCTCCTTGCCATCAGCCGTCCCAGGGCAAACGCCCCCAAAATGGTGGTAAGCAAACTCACCCACAAAATAATCTTCAGAATCCGTTCATGCTTCTCAAACTCCCATTGATCCTTGACGATCAGGTAACGCTCCCCGCCTTCCCTCTCCCGGCGGCTATAAACCCAGTAATCGCGCCCGCCATCTTCCACCTCGCTAAACCCGGCTCTGGCGTTTCTGAACGCTGGCGGAACAGGATTATCGGGATCTTCCAGAATGAAAAACTGCGTCCCTTCCTCCAGATATGGCGCCTTGCCCTGACGCAGATCGTCTGCGATACGGGCAACCTTCTCTACGAAAGCACGGGAAAGAAGAGATTTTTCGACATAATGCACCGCCAGAATGATTCCCGATGAAAGCGTACCTCCCAACACCACCGCCATCAGGGTAAATGCCAGGATGATTCGACGCGCCAGAGCTTGTCGCTTCATGAAGCGTTTCAACATGGAGTATTCATTCCTTATGACTCTCGCTTGCAGCACTCATGATCCTGAATCCCAGGCCATGCACGGTATGCAAAAGCCGGGTCGCAAACGGCTTGTCGATGGCTTGGCGCAGTTGGTGAATATGGCTTCTCAAGACATCGCCGTCCGGCGGATCATCGCCCCACAGGGTTTCTTCCAGCCTCTCCCTGGATACCACCGCCGGGCTTTTACGCATCAATTCTTCCAGCAATTTGTAGCAGGCTGGGGTCAGCTTCAACGTATGTCCTGCCCGAGTGACTTCCATGGCATCGAGATCATAGCGAAGGTCGGCGATTTCCAGAACGCGCCTGACCCCGCCCCGGGAGCGCCGCAGAATGGCTTCGATCCGCGCTTCCAGTTCAGCAAGGGCAAACGGTTTGACGAGGTAGTCATCCGCGCCAGAGGCAAAGCCGCGCAAACGCTCATCCAGGGTATCGCGCGCGGTAAGCATGATTATCGGAACAGCGTTTTCCCCGTCCTGACGCAAGCGTCGGCAAATTTCAAGACCGTCCAGGGCAGGCAGCATCAGATCGAGGACGATGAGATCAAAATTCCCGGTTGCCGCCAGATGCAGACCAGACAAGCCATCCATCGCGCAATCCACGATATGACCCTTCATGCTGAAATACTCCAGCATATTGGCGAGAATATCCCGATTATCTTCGACAATCAGTATGCGCATCGGCTTATGCCTACCCTTTTTCCTTCCCTTGCTCCGCCCTATGAAGCGCGGCGCTCAATTCGGCCTCGCTCATCAGGCCCTCTTCTCCTGCCGCATCAGGCTTCACCAGCCACCCCGCCGCGATGATTCCAACTTCATATAGCAGACACATGGGAACGGCCAGCATGATCTGGGAAATCACATCGGGCGGCGTAATGATCGCGGCAATGACGAAAGAGCCGACGATGGTATAAGGGCGCACCTCCTTCAACTTGGCAATGTCGATCACCCCGACCTTGACCAGCAGAATGACGATTACCGGCACTTCAAAGGCCGCGCCAAAAGCAAAAAAGATGGTCAACACGAATGACAGATACTTGTCGATATCGGTCATCCAGGTCACCCCTTCCGGCATGACCGCGACCATGAAGCTGAACACTGCCGGGAAAACCAGATAATAGGCAAAGGCCATGCCCGTGAAGAACAAAGCCACGCTCGCAACCAACAAGGGGAGCGCAAAGCGTTTTTCGTGCTGGTATAGCCCCGGCGCGACAAAAGCCCATGCCTGATAAAGCACATAGGGCAAGGCAAGCAAAAAGGCCGTCATTGCCGCGACCTTGAGCGGCACGAGAAAACCGCCGATGACATCGGTAGACACCATACTGCCCGCATAGCCTTCCGGCAGGGCGCTCACCAGCGGCAGGGCGAGAATGGCGTAAAGATCGCGCGCCCAGGGCAGAAGACAAAAGAGAACGAGCAGAATCGCCAGCACCGAACGGATCAAGCGCGTCCGTAACTCGATCAGATGGGAGAAGATGGACTCTTCCGCCAACAGAGGCTCGTTCTCTGCTCTACTCATGCTGCGGAAACCCGGGCGGGATCTTCAGGCTTGGTCGTCTCTGCCGGAGTAGCCTCTGTTGGAAGGGCGGCGCGCGCTTCTTCGAGCGTGTCGGCAAAGACATCTTCTGTTGCTTTCATTTCCGCGCGCAGCGAGGCTTCCAGATTACGCGCCGAACTGGCAACGTCTTCCTGTATCCGCTTCAATTCATCCAGCTCGATTTCGCGATTGATTTCCTGTTTGAAATCATTGGCATAGCGGCGCACCCGCCCGAGCATCAGCCCGATGGCGCGCGCCACCCGAGGCAGGCGCTCAGGGCCGATGACGATCAGCGCCACCAGGGCGATGACCAGAATCTGGGCAAAACTGATGTCGAACATCGTTCGTTTTCAAGCCGTCAGGATTTTTCTTTCTCGGCGGCAACGTCTATCGTATTGCCGTCTCTGCCGTAAGCCTCATTGGCTTCGAGCTTCTGCTGCCCTGTACCCGCAGACTTGCCCGCCAGTTCATCCCCTTCCTGCAAGCCTTTTTTGAATCCCTTGACCGCGCCGCCCAAGTCTTCGCCGATGTTGCGAAGTTTCTTGGTGCCGAAGACCAGAACGACAATGACCAGGACGATGACCCAGTGCCAAATGCTGAAAGTACCCATTGTTTGCTCCCTTTAAAGCAGTTATGTGCGCGGACTGACCATGGCGCCGACCGGCTCCGTCCCGCCCAGAATGTGCAAATGCAGATGCGGCACTTCCTGCCCGCCGACTCTGCCGGTATTGATGATAGAACGAAAGCCGTCAGTACTGCCATGTTCTTCTGCCAGACGATGCGCCACCGAAAGCAGACGCCCCAGCACCGGCTCATCCTCTGTTCCGACTTCGGCCAGCGAAGCAATATGGCGCTTCGGGATCACCAGAAGATGCAGCGGACGAAGAGGGTGGATGTCATGAAAAGCCAGCACCAGATCGTCCTCGAAACACTTTTTGGCAGGAATCTCACCCGCCACGATTTTGCAGAAAATGCAGTCTGTCATAATGCGCCTCGCCATGAAAAGCGTCGGAAAACTTGCGGATACATGCGGAAATCAACCTTGTTCTCAGCGCCCTCGGGAAGCCTTTTCTGCGATCCCCGACACCCCTTCCCTTCTTTCCAGTTCGCGCTTTATATCGTCCAGAGAAAGGCCGCAGTTTGAGAGCAGCATCAGGAAGTGGAACATGAGATCGGAGGCTTCGTAGACTATTTGCTCCTTCTGGCCGTCCTTGCTGGCCAGAATGAGTTCGGTAGTCTCTTCCCCGATTTTTTTCAGGATGGCGTCCGTCCCCTTGGCGAACAGGCTGGCCGTATAGGAAGTAGCCGGATCGGCCTGTTTTCTCGCGGCAAAGGTCTCGGCGAGGCGGGCAAAAATATCGGTATTCATCGATAAATTTCTTTGGGGTCTTTCAGCACCGGCTCGACGATCTGCCATTTTTTATCGTTGAGCTCGTGGAAAAAACAGCTTTGCCGCCCGGTGTGGCAGGCAATACAGCCCATCTGATCGACGGAAAGCAGAATCACATCGCCGTCGCAGTCGGTGCGAATGGAATGTACGCGCTGAAAATGCCGGGATTGCTCGCCCTTTTTCCAGATGCGTTGTCTTGAACGCGACCAATACACGGCAACGCCGGTACGCACCGTTTCTTCGAGGGCAGCGCGGTTCATGTAGGCAAACATCAGCACCTTGCCGCTTTGCACATCCTGCGCTATTGCCGGAAGCAGACCTTCGTCATTCCAGCGCAGCGCCTCTACCCAGGATTCTGAAAGACCGAGGGTACAACTCATAATCGCACCTCTATGCCATGCGCCGCCATGAATTCCTTGGCTTCGCGGATCGTGTATTCACCGAAATGGAAGATGGAAGCAGCCAGAACCGCATCGGCACGGCCTTCCTTCACCCCTTCGACCAGATGCGTAAGATTACCGACCCCGCCGGAAGCAATGACCGGGACGGAAACCGCATCCGCCACCGCGCGGGTAAGCTGCAAATCAAAACCGTTTTTGGTGCCGTCCCTGTCCATGCTGGTCAACAGAATTTCGCCTGCGCCCAAAAGCTCTATCCGCTTGGCCCATTCCACCGCATCCATTTGCGTATCCTGACGCCCGCCGTGGGTAAACACATGCCAGCGACCGGGCGCTACCTCTTTCGCGTCGATGGCGACCACCACGCATTGGGCGCCAACCTTGGCTGAGGCTTCCGCCACCAGATCGGGATTCTGCACGGCGGCGGTATTGATGGAAACCTTGTCTGCGCCCGCACTCAACAGACGACGCACATCCTCGACCTTGCGTACCCCTCCGCCCACGGTGAGGGGAATGAAAATTTCCTTGGCGCAGGCTTCGATTACGTGCAGGATGATGTCGCGCTCATCACTGGTCGCGGTGATGTCGAGAAAGGCCAGCTCATCAGCGCCCTGCTCGTTATAACGCCTGGCGATTTCAACCGGGTCGCCGGCATCCCTGAGACCTACAAAATTGGTGCCTTTAACCACACGACCCGCGGTTACATCCAGGCAGGGAATGATACGTTTGGCCAGCATAAGAAGTAGAAAGAGAGAAAGATAATGCTGATGATAACACGCGCTCAGGACATACGTCCCAGCCGGTAAAGCGCCACCTCCGCATTCAGATTGGGGTCATCCGTAACCATAGCCCCTTCTGCAAACGCCAGCAGCTCATGAATGACAATGCCCTCGTCGGCGCAAAGCGCCTCGAAATCGGCAATCGTGAAAAAGCGCACGTTCGGGGAATCGAACCACTGATAGGGCAAATGGCGGGAAACCGGCATCCGCCCGGCGGCAATTGCCTCCCGATGCGGACGATAGCCAAAATTGGGAAAGGAAACCACCGCCTCCCTTCCCACCCGCAGCATTTCCTTCAGAATCGGCACGGTATGACGCACGGTTTGCAGGGAAAGAGACATGATGACGTGATCGAAGGAATCGTCCTCAAAACCCGACAAGCCGCGCTCCAGGTCGAATTGGAGGACATTGATGCCGTTCTTCAGGCAGGCCGCGACATTGGCTGGTTCCAGCTCCACCCCGTATCCCCGCACTCCCTTTTCCTTCTGCAACAGCAAGAGGAGCGCGCCATCGCCGCAACCGAGATCGAGCACCCGCTCTCCCTTGCCGATCCAGCGGGCGATGTGGAGGAAATCGAAACGGCCATGCATCCGGCTTAGTGCGTTCATAATTTGATACCTTGCAGATAAGCCTTCAGAGCGGCGTGGTAGTGCGGGTCGGCGAGGAGAAAGGAGTCGTGTCCGGCAGGGCAGTCTATTTCCGCGTAGCTCACGTTGAGGCCATTGTGGAGCAGGGCATAGACGATCTCCCGGCTTTTTTCCGGGGCAAAGCGCCAGTCGGTGGTAAAGGAAGCGACAAAAAAATCCGCCTTGGCGCGTTTGAATGCCTCCTGCAAATCCCCGTTATAGTCCAGTGCCGGATCGAAATAATCGAGGGCGCGAGTGGTCAAGAGATAGGTGTTGGCGTCAAACACTTCGGCGAATTTGTCGCCCTGATGACGGAGATATGACTCGATCTCAAACTCAACGTCATAGTTGAAACTGCGCTTGTGGCTACGGGTGCGGCGTCCGAACTTTTCCGCCAACTGGTCGTCGGAAAGATAGGTGATGTGTCCTACCATTCTGGCGAGCCTAAGACCATTTCTCGGAATAACACCGCCCTCGCCTTTTTCGTAGTAGTGGCCGCCGTGAAAATCGGGGTCGCGGAGGATGGCCTGGCGTGCCACTTCGTTGAAGGCGATATTCTGCGCCGAGAGACGGGGGCTGGATGCAATGACGATCCCGTGGCGCACCCGTTCCGGGTAGGCCAGCGTCCATTCCAGCGCCTGCATCCCGCCCAATGATCCGCCGATGACTGCCGCCCAGGTGTCGATGCCGAGAAAGTCGGAGAGGCGCACCTGCGCCGCCACCCAGTCTTCCACCGTTACCAGCGGAAAATCGGCGCCATAGGGGCGGCCTGTTGCCGGGTTGGTCGACATGGGGCCGGTCGAGCCGTGACAACCGCCCAGATTATTGACTCCGACCACGAAGAAGCGGCGGGTATCGAGCGGCTTACCCGGCCCCACCAGATTGTCCCACCAGCCCGTGGTTTCCTTTTTGCGCTCCTGGTCGTAAAAACCGGCGACATGATGGTTGCCGGAAAGGGCGTGACAGACCAATACCGCGTTATTTTTGGCGGCATTCAGCTCTCCGTAGGTCTCGTACTTGAGAGAAAACCCCGGCAGACTCGCCCCGCTCTTCAGGGCGATCGGATCGGCAAAATCCGCAGTCTGGGGATGAACCAGACCAACAGAGGAAGAATGTTTTACAGAACTTGAGGGCATTTCGACAGCACAATCAAAAACGGTGGAGAACGGTAAGCCCCGCCTCGCGGAAAGTCAAGCGGTGCTGCGCACGGCGATTGAAAAACCGGTGCTGCGCACGGCGATTGACTCGTGCGGAACGCAAAAACCGATCCTGCGAACAGGAGCTACGCACGGTGATTAGCAACGGAGTACCGCGCCAAACCTCGTCATTGCAAGGAGCGCCCTTGGCGCGACGTGGCAATCCAAAATCGTAACATCGAGCGAAGCGAGCGCCTTACTCCCCTCTCCCCTCGCGGGAGAGGGGCTGGGGGAGAGGGGGAAAGTTTGTTCGCTACGCTCACAGTTTACGATGCTGGATTGCCACGTCGTGGCTACGCGGCTTTGCCGCTGCGCCACTCCTCGCAATGACGTGCTGGAGCATAGTGCCGCACCTGCGCTGCAACCGCTTGAACCAAGCCTGTATAACCATCTGATTAACAAGGGAAAATATTTTGACGAGATGACGGTGCCTTATGGGTAAACCTGAGCCTTGAAGGGGAGGACTTGCACTGGCCATGCGCTGCGTG
>Ga0209737_10001039_pt1 | contig 20827 bp, 12 predicted proteins | sample TergutCu122P3_FD_187284 | JGI IMG/M metagenome (GOLD analysis project Ga0209737, IMG submission 187284) | Cubitermes ugandensis P3 segment gut microbial communities from Kakamega Forest, Kenya - Cu122 P3 (SPAdes) (version 2) | ecosystem: Host-associated > Arthropoda: Insects > Digestive system...
ATTGCATTGCTGCAAAGTATTCCCCAAGCACTGCTTTGCGCCTGGGGTACACGCCCCTGTCGAGACACAGGCGTTGTTCTGACACAGATCAGGGCATGACTCGGCAAACACCCACTCGCCGCTGGCATTGCATTGCTGCAAAGTATTCCCCAAGCACTGTTTTGTGCCTGGTGTACAATTCCCCGTTGAGACGCAAGCGTTGTTCTGGCAAAGACCAGGACAAACTTCGAGCGTATTCCATTCACCGCTGGCATTGCACTGCTGCAAAGTATTTCCAGAGCACTGCTTTGTGCCTGGTGTACAATTCACGCACAGTCCATTTTGGCAGGTGCCGCTCGTACACGTGCTCTTCATCCACTGACCATCAAGGCAGATGCGCCGTTCAGTATGATTGATGCACTCGGCTGCTCTATCAGTTTGGCACGTGATATCGACCGAGTCGGAGTCATCGCATGCCGCGCTGCTCGCGAGGATAGCGATGAGGATAAGTGGGAAAAGAGTTTTTGTTATTCTCATTGATGCTCTCCGTGTGTTTATATCTTCGATGTCCCTCCCCTGCGATGCTGCGCAGGGATGTTGGGGGCATGAGTTGTGAGAGTTATGTGAAGTTTTCATCATTTGCAGGGACATAGGACTGTACGTTCGCCACTAGTAAGTGATGCGCAACTGCTATAGCGATAGTAGCTACCTCCGGTGCAATCATTAGAATGGAACCCAAAAGGAACATAGCCAGAATCGCAAGACAAACCAATCGAACCACAATACATATCGCACGTATGACTACTCAAAAGCGGGAAACAATATGAACGACAACTCCCTCCCATACAACCGTTATACGAGGCGGTGTTAAGGCAAGTATTGTTGCACTCTCCGCAATGTGTTGTGTTGGTATTGAGATCGACACAAGTTCCGCTGCATGCGGTATGTGACGAATTGCTGCATTCGAACTTGACGGTTAAATTTCTTTCAGCTGTATTTCCGACGCTATCATAAAACGTCACTTGAAATATGCGATTATTACCACCGACAGGAAATTCAATGGCACGAACGGTGTTGATTTGTGCCCATGAAAGCTGCAAGGTGTACAAGCCAGCAGTTGATGACGGTTGGAAGGTGCCATAGCTGCTGCCGTCTGTATCTGTCAGAAAGCCGGCAGTAATATCCTCAATGCCGTCTGGATCAGTGAGGAGTGCCATAAACTCCAGGTTTATGCCTGGTTTCATGGTCGCCGTGTTTGTGGTTAAACTTATGAAAGTTGGGGGACGATTGGCGGACGAACTTACACAGACATTAGCAACGCAATTCAAATTCGATGAGTTGCAGATATTGCCCACGCAACAGGTCTGATCTTGGCCTCCGCAGCTCATCACCTGACAGGTGTTGTTGACGCAATTCAGGCTGGCATTGCAGACATTGCCTGCACAGCAGACTTGGTCTTGTCTTCCACACCCGTCTGAAACTTGGCATGTGCCACTGACGCAGTCCAGACTGCCGTTGCAGGTACTGCCAATGCAACAGGCCTGGCTCTGCCCGCCGCATGCTGTCGTTGCCTGACAGGTATTGTTGGTGCAGCTCAGGCTATCGTTGCAGGCACTGCCACCGCAACATGCCTGACCCTGTCCGCCACATGCCGTCGTTGCCTGGCAGGTATTGTTGATGCAGCTCAGACTGTCATTGCAGGCACTGCCACCACAACAAGCTTGGCCCTGTCCGCCACAAGCTGCTGCTGTCTGACATGTACCACTAATGCAGCTCAGGCTGTTATTGCAGGTATTGCCAGCACAACATGCCTGATGCATCGCACCGCAGCCGGTCACATCTTTCGGCAGACATTGAAAGGTGCCATTGTTGTTGCCACAATACTCGTTGCCTGAGCATTCCTGGGCGACAAACTCACCGTTTGTGCATCGAATCAGAAACTCACTGTTGCAATAGTCGTCTACGCCGTCAGTGCATTCTTGCGATTTTGGGGAGTCCTCGCCACAACCCACTGAAACCAGAATACCTGCCGCAAACAGGCAAATGATAACTTTTAATCTTGATAGCCCCATCTCGTACACCTCCAAATTCATAAGAAAAATGGTTCGCCATTTTGTAAGCGCCATGATGATTGCCTGATACACCAGCAACGCATGCAGCGTTGCGGCATCGATAGGCTTGCATTCAGCAAAATTCGCGCCACTCAGCATTAATTTGCTAAAATCATTAGCAAATACTTTGCGCAGAGCCTTTCTGGATAGCGTCAAAAATGCCTGTCATGATCTGGTTCCAGATTTTGGAACAAGGTAAACTCACCCATCCATTTGAGTTTGACGGTGCCGGTGGGGCCGCTTCGCTGTTTGGCGATGATGATTTCGGAGACGCCTTTTTCGGTCGAGTCCTTGTTGTAGTAGTCGTCGCGGTAGATGAACATGATGATGTCGGCATCCTGTTCGATGGCGCCTGATTCGCGCAGGTCTGAGAGCATGGGGCGTTTGTCTGGCCGCGATTCGACGCCGCGGTTGAGTTGTGAGAGGGCGATGACGGGGATGCTGAGTTCTTTGGCGAGGCTTTTGAGGGTACGGCTGATTTCGGAGATTTCCTGCTCGCGGGAGGTGCTGTTGGGGTTGCTGCCGTGCATGAGCTGCAGGTAGTCGATGACGATGAGCCCGATTTTCTGCTCTTCCTTAAGGCGCCTTGCGATGGCCTGGAGTTTGGTGATGCTGAGGGCGGCGGTTTCGTTGACAAAGATGGGCGCATTGGTAATTTCCTGCATGGCACCCAGCAGCCGGCTCCACTCTTCTTCTGTAAAGCGTCCGTCGCGCATGCGATCGCCGCGAAGTTTGCCCCGGGCGCAAAAGATTCGGCTGCACAATTCCTCTTTTGTCATTTCGAGAGAGAAAAAGGCCGTGGGCGTTTTGTGATCGACCGCTGCGTTGGTCATAAAATTGAGGGCCAGGGCGGTTTTGCCCATGGCCGGGCGAGCCGCCAGAATCGTCAGCGTACCAGGCCGAAAGCCAGCGGTTCTGGCGTCGAGATCGTAAAACCCCGAAGAAACACCCGGCGTACGATCCTTGTTGGCATGAAGTTCTTCGAGCATATCGAAGGTCGACTTCATGACTTCGCGCATCGAAAAATACGGGCGCTGGGCGTCGTTAAGGCTGAGCTCGAAGATCTCCTTGTTAAGCCCCGTCAGGAAATCGGAGACGTTCTCCATAGGGAGCTGTGCCTTGGTGCGCGCATTGTCGGCAATCTCGATAACCCTGCGAAGCAGCGACGCGTTGCGGACTCTCTCGGCATAGTTTCGGATATTGAGTGCCGATGGCAGGGTTTGCGGCAAGGCCATGAGATAGCGCACCCCACCCGCCTCCTCGAAGATCTTCAGCTGACCCACGTGTACCGTGATATTCGGAATATCAATGGGCGCATTGAGCTCGCTGAGCGACACCATGGCTTGAAAAATATGCCGATGCAGCACATTAAAAAAATCGTCGGGGATGAGGATTTCATTGGCCACCGTGATGGTCGACGGATCAAGCAGAACACTGGCAATGAGCGCCTTTTCAGCTTCGACATTCTGTGGCGTGCGCAGAATTTCCTGGGGCATTTGTGTTTTTGGCATAGGATAGTTTTTTTTCGCGGGGGAGCTTGCTCCCCCGCACCCCCTGCAATGCTTGCGCATTGCTTGTGGGTAAAGTGGCAGAGTGTATCGTTTGAAGCCGCATGTCACGCATTGCGAGCAGAGGCAGAACAATACCATGTATTTTTAGTCAGACTGAATTGATTCCTCACTTCGTCTTTGATTCGAAAATGATATAAACTTTTCTAACTTCGCAAGTGGGAAATCGTTACAATGACGATAGTTTTTGCCAAAAATGAAGCACTTCGCCCTCTACCCACAAGCGATACGAAGTATCGCAGGGGGTGTGGGGGAACAGGTTCCCCCACAAAGGCTATCGCCTGGACAGCGAGGCTTGGTATAGCATGATGGCGGCTGCGACGCTAACGTTGAGTGATTCAACGGTCTTGTGATGTTCGATGCAGGCGGTTTGATCGCAGAGTGTTCGCGTCAGGCGGCGCATGCCCTGGGATTCGGAACCCATGACGAGAACGGTGGGTGGGCGAAAGTCGATCTGCTGCACCGGCAGGCCTTCCATGTCTGCGCCAATGACCTGCAAGCCTGCCTCTTTGAGCTGACGCAGCGTTTGCGCAAGGTTGGTGATGCGGCAAATGGGCAGACGGTAGGCCTGACCGGCCGAGGTTTTGATCGTCGTCGCCGTCACCTGAACCGCGCGATCTTTGGGGATGATGATGGCATCTGCGCCAAAGGCAGCCGCTGATCGAATGATGGCCCCGAGGTTGTGCGGATCCTGAATCTGATCGAGCGCAACGATGAACGGCGCGTGCGTGCACGACGACAGAACATCGTCGAGCTCGGCATAGCGAAACGCCGGAAGCGTCAACAAAACGCCCTGATGCCGTGTTTCCCCTGCATGATCATTCAGCGCCTGCACCGTCGTCTGTTCGACCGGCAGCCCACAAGCCTGCGCGCGTTCCAGCAACGCCCCCAAAGCCTTCATCTGACGCGAGTCGGCAATATACAACCTGGCGCGTTCGAGCGTCTCGGCCCCAAGCACCGAAAGCGCCTCCTCGACAGGGTGAAGCCCGCAGATAAAGAATGGCGCCTCAAACGTGGAACGCCTGGGAGGCTGCGGCGCAGCTCCCTTGGAAAATGACCTGGCAGGGCGTTTAGGGCGTTCGTTAGGCATGGCAAAGATTCCAAATTTGAAGGTTTATTTGCGGGGGAGCTTGCTCCCCCGCACCCCCTGCAATGCTGCGCATTGCTTGTGGGTGAAGTGGTAAAATGCCTGCTTGGAGCCACATGTTGCGCGTCGCGAGCAGAGGCGGAACAATTCTTGTGTATTTTGTCAGGCTGAAGCCTATCGATTCTCCACTCCACCCAAGCGATACGAAGTATCGCAGGGGGTGTGGGGGAACGCGTTCCCCCACGAAAAAAACTACTGAGGCATGGTGGCGGCGAGGTCGCGGGTGATGGTGCTGCGGACGTGGGCAACGATCTCGGTGACGTCCAGAAGCTGCGCTGTTTTTTCGGTGCGGTGTTTAAACTCGACTTTTCCCTGAGCCAGGTTTTTTTCGCCTACCGTGATGCGGTAGGGCACGCCGATGAGATCGTCGTCTTTGAACTTGACCCCGGGGCGGATGTCGCGATCGTCGAGCAGAACTTCGACCCCTGCTGCCTGAAGCTCGGCATAGAGGCGTTCTGTGGTCTCGATCACCGCTTCATCTTTCAGTTGCAGCGGCGCCAGAATGACGTGATACGGGGCTATCGATGTCGGAAAATTGATGCCATTTTCGTCGTGGTATTGCTCGACCGCCGCTGCCAGCACTCGCGTGATGCCAATGCCATAACAGCCCATGACGCACGGGTGGGATTCCCCCTTGTCGTCGAGGTAGTGCGCGCCCATGGGCTCGCTGTATTTGGTGCCGAGGAGAAACACGTGCCCAACTTCGATGCCACGGAACGCCTGAAGCGGCTGGCTGCAGCGCGGGCATGGGTCACCTTCCTGCGCCAAAACGAGATCATCCACCTTCGTGATCTGAAAATCCCTGCCGGGCTCGACGTGCACGACGTGATAATGGCTGCGGTTGGCGCCCGTTGCACAATCATGCATCGTCAGAATGTCGAGATCCGCATAGATGGGAATCTGCAATCCGCATGGTCCCGCGTAGCCCGTTTCGGCCTGCGTAGCTTCGTGTACAGCTGTATCTGATGCAAGCACGAGGGCTTCGCAGGACAAAAGCCGCTGAAGCTTGACCTCGTTGAGACTCCTGTTGCCCTGCAGCAAAACGGCAACGGGCTTGCCATCAGCAAGATAAATGAGCGTTTTAATAAATTGCTCGGGCGGCAGGGCAAGGAATGCCGAAATTTCGTCGATGGTGCGGGCGTTGGGGGTGTGAACCTCGGCCATTTGGGGCGTTTCGCTGGAGGGCACAAAGCCGGATCCTGCCTGGGCAACTTGGTTTCGCTTCACTTCGGCCTTTTCTTCGTTGGCCGCATACCCACAGGCAGCGCACGATAAAATTCGATCTTCGCCCGTTTGTGCCAAAACCTGAAATTCGTGGCTGTGCGAGCCGCCGATGTTGCCGGAGTCTGCTTCGACGGCACGAAAGGCAAGGCCGCAGCGCGTAAAAATCCGCTCGTAGGCGCGGTACATGCGCTGATAAGAGGCTTCGGCCGAGACATAATCCGCATCGAAAGAGTATCCATCTTTCATGATAAACTCGCGACCTCGCATCAATCCCCCGCGCGGCCGGATCTCGTCACGAAACTTGACCTGAATCTGATACAGGTTGATGGGCATGTTGCGGTAGGAACGAAGGTGGCGCTTTGCCAAATCCGTAATCCCCTCCTCGTGCGTCGGCGAGAGGCAGAAATCCTGGTTTTTGCGATCCTTAAAGCGCAAAAGTTCTTTGCCGTAGTGATCCCAGCGCCCCGACAGCTGCCATATCTCAGCCGGCTGCACCATTGGAAGCAACAGCTCCTGTGCCCCCGCTGCATCGAGCTCCTCTCGCACGATGGCTTCAATCTTGCGCGCGCAGCGCCAGGCCAGCGGCATGAGCGTATAAATACCCGCTGTGAGCTGTTCTATATAGCCGGCTCGCAGTAAAAGGCGATGACTCGGAAGCTCCGCGTCGACGGGGTTCTCCTTGCGAGTGGGAATGAGAGCTTGACTGTAGCGCATGGGCCTTACCTTCATAAAAGTCGGAAAACACGGTTTCTGGGGCGTCGACAACATCCGGCGGCACAGAAACCATACCCCAGAAGACGCGCTATCCACCATATTTTGCCCAAAATGGCAATCAGTCCCAGTGCATTTTGTCTGAGGGGGAAATCCCCCTGCGCCGCTATCGCACTCGCCTCATCACTGACGGCTTATCGCGGCGTCGAAATGGTGCAGATTCCAGGAAGCAAGGAGGCGTGGAAGGGAGCGTACTTTGTACGTGACCGACCACAACGACGCCGCTGACGACGAAGAGGCACATTTCGGCGAGCGCGATACGCGTCTACCCCCTGTGCGGGGCCTCAATCGCCGGCCCCGCAACGCCCCGCTCTCTGCGACTGCGTCGCACGGACGCGCACTGCGCGCCCCTACAGATCTTTTGTGGGGGAACTGCTCCCCCTTTAGGGGGACGCCAGCGAAGCTGCTAGGGGGTTCTCACACCCCCTGCGATACTTCGTATCGCTTGTGGGTGGGTGGAGAAATGATTCATTTTTGGCAAGCTGATCAGGTGAGCAAAAATTGTGTAAGGGCGGATGGCAATCCGCCCGCATCGGTATCATGTTGCCTTTGCAAAAGCACGATTTACCCCCGTCATTTTTAAGCGATTGCCCTGTGTTGAAGCTGTGTAACGCTTGAGGAATCAACCCAAAGAGGGTATTATCAGGATAAGACGGAAATAAGCCGTTGCACGATTTGATATAAAAATGACGGAGAGCGCTGTTCATGGTCAATACATAACCAAAATACCAAGACATGGATAAAATACATGAGTACTGAAAATGATGTGTCTGCGAAAGAGAGCTTCTGGGTTGTTGGAACCAAGTTTGGCGGAAAAGACGACCAACTAGAACGCTTTTTGCAGGAGGGCATTTGGGAGTGCGGCACGGACAAGCATGCAAATAAGGTAAGGTCTATTCAGGTTGGGGAACGCATCGCGGCAAAATCTGGCTATAACACCAAAAAAGACTTACCCTTCGATAATCGTGGTCAGGATGCTTCTGTCATGGAGTTTAAAGCCATAGGCACGGTGACGCAAAATTTGGGCAATAGTCGAAGGATCCGCGTTGATTGGCAAAGGGTTTCCCCTTCACGCAAATGGTATTTCTTTACTTGTATGCAAACGATTTGGCGGATACCGCGAGATCCTGAATGGAGGCATGCTTGGCTTGCCGACGCCTTATATCGCTTTGCGTTCAATGGCGAAGAACAAGACATAGATCGCTTTCGCCACGAACCCTATTGGCGCGGGCGGTTTGGCGATAGCGTAGACCCACGCGTTGCCTGGACAGCTTTCTACGAAGAGCTGGCAGACAAGCTTCTTACATATAGAAACCGACGCGGCGAGTTGCTTGCGGGGATTTATGAATTTAGTCTGAAAGTCGCTGGCTTGTCGAAGTCGTTGCTTGAAGATGGTGAGGGTAATCCCTTACGTGACATCTGCCCATTCACAGTCATGAGCCTATTTAATAGGCAGATTGCTGACGAAAACCGCAAGGCGATTGCGACTGAGTTGGCTCATTTTCTCGGAGTTTCAATACCAGCACCAGATTCGTTTGTGGGCATTCCTTTCGTTGCCAATCCGAGGCAATGGTTTCGGTGGAAGGGTAAGAAATATCAGTCTGACAATATTGAGCTTCTGTGGGACGTCTATGCGCAGGCGTTCAATATGGAGAGTGCGGATAATACTGATGCAAGGGAATCCTTATCTAAGGCCTTTGATGCGGCAATGCAGCTTGAGGGTGTCGGAAAGAATCTTACCATTGGGTTACACTGGATTCGCCCCTGGCGTTTTGTCGCACTCAGTACCCCCTGCGTTGATTACATTATTGGCACACTTGGCGAGCAAGTCGGCAAACGGGGGGCTAAAAGTATTTTTGTCGGCAAAAAAAGCGCTAAAAATGCCGATGAATATTTTGCGCTGATAGACACTCTCAATGAGCATTTTCAGGACAAAAATTGTCCTGTATTTTCCTTTCCCGAGCTTTCCCTTGTGGCATGGGAGGAATGGAGTAGGAAGGGAATGCCCTCAGATGCACAAGAGGAAGAGGAAGAGCCTGATCTTGATGTCGATGAGACTCAAGATAAGCCGCAAGCAGACGCTGATACCTCCTTGGCAAAATTTACCCTCGACGACATTCTCTCTGATGGTTGCTTTCTCCCGCGCGAAAAGCTCGAAAGCATTCTCAAACGTCTGCAGTCTAAGAAAAATCTCATCTTGCAGGGGCCGCCGGGAACAGGCAAGACTTGGTTGGCGAAACGTTTGGCGTATGCTCTGTTAGGGGAACGCAATGACAAAAAAGTGCGAGCGGTGCAGTTTCATCCCAACCTGTCATACGAAGACTTCGTGCGAGGCTATCGCCCAAGTGCTGACGGAAAACTTGCCCTTGTAGACGGTTTTTTCATGGGCATGATAGCATTTGCCAAAGAAGATCCTGACAACAGCTATGTTGTGATTATCGAAGAAATCAATCGAGGCAATCCAGCGCAGGTGTTTGGCGAAATGTTGACCTTGCTTGAGGCTTCCAAGAGAAGACCGGAGTATGCCTTAGAGCTTTCCTACAAATGTGTTGACGAAGCGCCCACCTTCATTCCACCAAACCTCTACGTTATTGGCACAATGAACATCGCCGATCGCTCGCTTGCCCTGGTCGATCTGGCGCTGCGCCGTCGATTTGCCTTTGTCGATCTAGAACCCACTTTGGGACTGGCATGGCGATCATGGTGTGAGAAAGAGTGTGGCATGGCTATGGAAGTTTTGCAGGAAATCGAAAAACGCATCCATGCACTAAACGATGACATCAGGAATGATCGTGAGCTTGGGGCACAATATCGCGTGGGGCATAGTTACGTGACGCCATCAAAACATAGCGATGCCCGCGAGTGGTTTTGCGAGGTCGTCGAAACTGAAATCGGCCCATTGCTCGACGAGTATTGGTTTTCTTCGCCAGACAAGGCGAAAAAAGCAAAAGAACGTCTGCTTGAAGGACTTAGCTTGTGAGTTGTGTCGTTGGAGATGAGCGCCACGGATCGGTGGGACGGTTCGGTGACATCCCTGTGCGCAACCTATGGTTGCTTATGTTGTATGCATCGGATCTCTTTCAAGAGTTTGAGCATGCAAAACGTTCTATCGAAGACAACCTTGACGACATCCCCGAGCTCATTGCAGAAATGCTGTGTTGCCACGTTGAGCGCCGCATTCAACGCAATCTCAGTTATGGCTATCGCGCAAAAGACGAGACAGGGAATCGTGTTCGGGGGCGCATCAACATCCTGCAAACGGAGGCGCATCATCTGCTTGCACAGGGCAGGGTCGCCTATCGTTTCGATGAGCTGACTGTAAATACCGCCAGAAACTGTTACGTGCGAGCGGCATTGAACAAGTTATCCGCAATCGTCGAGCACAAGAATTTGGCGCATAGATGCAGAACACTGGCACTGCGGTTACAGCGAATGGGGGTTATTGGCGACTGCCCAAGTCGCGCTGAAATCTTTTTGGAGCGTATTGGCAGACACGATGCAGGGGACAGGCTCATGATGTTTGCGGCACATTTGGCGTTCAATCTTGCGCTGCCTACAGAAACGCCGGGAACTCAGCCATTATCTTCGCCGCACAGAGATATCCATTGGGTTAGACAGCTATACGAAAAGGGCATTGCCGGATTTTATAAGGTTGTTCTTGGCGATAGAGGCTGGCGTGTAGCTACTGGCAAAACCATTCACTGGTTCAAGGAAGATCAGAGTGCAGGCATAGAGCGTATCCTCCCGACCATGCGAATCGATATCGTTCTGGACAATTTGGCTGAAGGACGTCGTATCATCATCGACACAAAGTTCAATGCAATGCTGACCCGTGGCTGGTATCGCAAGGAAACACTGCGAAGCAATTACCTGTACCAAATCTATGCTTATCTCAGAACACAAGAAAGTGTTGGTGATTCACTTGCCAACAATGCCACAGGGCTACTGCTGCATCCCTCAGTGGGCAACGATGTTTTCGAAACTGTCACCATTCAGGGGCATAAAATGGTGTTTGCTACGGTCGACCTCGCACAAAATGCGAAGGAGATTCGTGAAAGGTTGCTTGAGGTTGTGGGATATTCTTGTAGTGCCGCATATTGACGTAGCGGCACGGCAATGGGTCATCTACTTGTTCGAGCACTCTGTTTGGCCTCAGGAACCTCCCCATCCCCTGCAAATATCAGCATTTGGCGCATTTTAGTGTCTTTAGAAAATGTCCCCCCTTAGTCTTTGAGAGGATGTTGGCTTCGCCGACAGGGGGAGCATCAGGCGTTTTTCAGCGTCTCGATTTCATCTGGTGTAAGGCCGGTTGTTGATGCGATTTGGTTAATGGACAATGGAATTTTCAGAAGATTTCGAGCGATAGCATACTTTTCTTGCAGTGTGCCTTGCTGCAGACCTTGTTGCAGACCTTGCTGCAAACCTTGCCGCAGACCTTCTTCTCGGGCATCCTTTTCTAAAGCGGCTTGATCACGGCGTGCTTTTTCGCGGCGTTCGAAGATATTGCGTGTTTGTTCCTCGGCAGTTAATTCTCTGTACCTGTTCACGGCTTTACCCACTTCCCTGTTTCTATTGGATACTCTGTCCAGATCTTCATCAGATTCTGCAGCAATAAACTGTGCCCAGTCATATAGTTCTGTGCCATCTGCGTTTTGTGGCAGCTTCTTAAGTTCGAGTGTATGGATTTCCTGAATGTCTGTGAAACTGACACCAGCAGAAGGATCATACCAAACAAAACGATGATGGTATTTATCGCTCTCATGGATAAGGTTGCTGTCTAGAATAACAATGCTGATGACCTTCTGAATGGCATCGTATTCCTGACCACTGCCAATCTGCTCAGCTATCAGCTTTGCACCATAGAGAACGATTCGATTGCGCAGCGTCGAACTCACCCGCAACTGGATTTCGATGTGGATAATTTTTCGGCTTTTTGTGTAAAGCTTCACGTCGACAATGGACTGCTTATCTCCGTCGAATTCTGGCAATAGCAGGGGATCAGCTATCTCAATCTGGTCAAAATCTTCGTCCGGCAAACGCAACAACGACTTAAGCAGGGCCAGCAAAAACTCCCTGTTGCGTTCGTCGGCAAAAAACAGACGGAAGATGATGTCACTCTTAACTGGGATAAATGGTTTCATGGTCATTTCTGTTCTTGTCACTCAGTAACGGGGAGCCCAACCAGACATACGGATTAACCCATAGCATCATTTTGCCGCGCAAGGTATTGCTTTCGCAGTGCGAAGATTATTCGGTTGCTATACGCATTCGATGCATCGCAAGGTCATAGTGGGGCTAAACCTTCATGCGATTGCCCTGCCCACAAAATTTATCCTTGCAAACGAGTCATGGTGTAACAAAACCAGTCCCGATGGGTCGGCGGGTGTGGGGGATCAATGCTTCCTCCACGAAAGAAAAAAGGCGCGGTGTATCTGCCTTTGGCAGATAGCCGCGCCCGGCCGCGTATTGCTCGCGGGTGCGAGCAATAGCGGGCGTCACAAACCCCTCCGTCGGCTTTGCCGCCACCTCCCCTAAAAGGGGAGGCTTGCTGGGGGTGTGGGAACCCCCTAAGCTTCGCTCCCCAAAAAGAAAAAGGCCCTATGTTTGGGGTTCTTCGGTGGTGTTTGGGTGCGTTGGGCGAAACCATTTATAGAAGGCCGGCAGGATGAGCAGCGTCAGTATTGTGGAGGTGACGAGGCCGCCGAGGACGACCGTTGCCAGGGGGCGCTGGATTTCGCTGCCTGCCCCTGTGCTGAGCAGGATTGGGATAAGGGCGAGTGCTGTGGTGGTGGCAGTGATAAAGACCGGGCGCAGGCGGATGCAGGCGCATTGGATGGAGGCTTCGTCGATGTCGGGGGCGTTTCTGGCGCGCTGATTGAGGGTGGTGATGAGGACCATGCCATTTTCGAGGGCGATGCCGAAGAGTGCGATGAAGCCGACGGAGGCGGGCACGGAGAGGTTTTGAGCGGTCAGCCAGAGTGCGAGGACCCCACCGACCAGCGCCAGTGGGATGTTGAGCAGAATGAGCAGTGTGCTTTTGACAGATCCGAGACCCATGAACACCAGAAGGACGATGATGAGCAGGGAGATGGGTACGACAAGGGCGAGGCGTTGGTTGGCTTCTTGTTGCAACTCGAATTGCCCGCCCCATTGGATGAAGTAGCCGTCGGGAAGGGCAATGGTCTTTTCGAGCAGGGCCTGGCCTTCGGTCACGAAGCTGCCCACGTCCCGTCCGCGCACATTGCACTGAACTGTGATGAAGCGCTGGTTGTTTTCGCGGGTGATTTGGCGCGGGCCGACCACTTCCTGGATGGTGGCAACCTGTTCGAGAGGGATTCTTAAGCCGCCGGGGGTGGGGATGAGGATTTTTCGAAGCGCTTCGATGCTGCCCCTCGACGTTTCTTCAAAGCGCAGAAAGATATCCGCCCGTTTGATGCCATCAAAGACCTGCCCCACCGATTCGCCGCCGACGGCAATGGCGAGGAGTTCCTGGACATCGTGTATGTTGAGGCCGTAGCGGGCAATGGCGGCGCGATTGATGTGAATCTGAATCTGGGGCGTGCCCGTGATCTGATCCATCTGAACATCGGTGGCGCCTGGCAGGGTTCGGATGCGCGATTCGATTTGCGCCGCCATGTCTTTGAGAATTTCCATGTCCGGGCCGAAAAGCTTGATGGCAAGATCGGCTCTCGTGCCGGTGATGAGTTCGTCCGTGGCGGCGGCGATAGGCTGTGTCACGTTGAATTGTGCGCCTGGAAAGGTTTCGAGGCTTTCGGAGATTCTCTGGTACAGCTGAGCTGGCGTTTCTTTGGTTGTCCATTCATGCGTGGGCCTGAGTTCAATGAGGGCTTCGGCGCTGTTGACGGGATCGGCATGGGCGCCGATTTCGCCCCTTCCCACGCGGGAGACGATGCGGGTGATTTCGGGAAAGTCTTTCATCAGCCGTCTTTCGAAGCGGAGCATCGTGTCACGCGCTTCTTCGAGCGAAATGGACGGTGCCATGGTGGCGCGGATCAGCAGACTGCCTTCGTCCAGGCGAGGAACGAACTCAGAGCCGAGCCTTGGGAAGACGAGGACGCCGAGCAGCAGGATGCTTCCGGCCAGGCCGATGGCGATGCCGCGGTTTTTGACGAAAAACGTGACGCATGGGCGGTAGACCCGAATCAGCGCACGAATGAGCAGGGTTTCGCGCGGAGTTTTGGATTTGGCCTCTGGCGCGCGGCGGCGCATGAGCAGGTGCGAGAGAACCGGGGCGATAAAGATGGCGTAGATGAGCGATCCCAGCATGCCCAGCATGACCGTTTTGGCCAGAGGCGCAAAGGTCTTGCCCTCGACCCCCTGCAGCGTGAGCAGGGGCAGAAAAACAACGATGATGTTGACGATGGAAAAGATGACGGGGGTGGCGATTTCGGCGCAGGCTTTGGCGACGATTGCCCGTCTGGATTCGGTTGGTGCGGCGTCTCGAAGCCATCGGTCGATATTCTCTGCGATGACGAGTGCGGCATCGATCATCATGCCGATGGCAATCGTCAGGCCGCCCAGCGACATGAGGTTGGCGGTGATGCCAAGCAGTGACATGAGGATAAAAGCAAAGAGGAGCGAAAACGGGATGGCCAGGGCGACCACGATGCTTGGCCGTATGCTGCCCATAAAAAGCAGCAGGATGGCGATGACCAGCAAGATGGCGGAGAACATTGCGTGCGTGACCGTTTCGACGCATCTGGCCACGAGATCCGCCTGATCGTAGTAGGGCACGATCGATACCCCCTCCGGCAGCGTGCGGTTGATATCGTCGAGTTTTAGCTTAACATCGGCAATGACCCGGGAAGTATTGGTGCCGATGAGCTTAAGCACCATGCCCGCCACCACTTCTCCCTCGCCATTCATCGTCGCAAGACCTCGGCGGATTTCACCCCCAATGACGATGTCTGCGACCTGATCGAGATAAACCGGGGCGCCCGGCTGGGGTTTGACGACGATTTTTGCCAGATCCCCGATGGTTTCTACGAGGCCAATGGAACGAATGACGTACTCTTCGGCATTTTTGACGAGAAATTGTGCGCCGATGTTACTGTTGTTGGCCTCGATCTGCGACTTGATATCCTGGATGGTGAGGTCGTAGCGCAGCAGATCGTCGGGGCGGATTCTCACCTGGAATTGCCTGACTTCACCTCCAATAGAGAGAACCTCCGTGACGCCGGGAACAGTTTGCAGGTTGAATTTGACAATCCAATCCTGAATGTCCCGCATTTCCTCGGGGGAACGGGTTTGGGTTTCATCTTCAAGAACGTAGAAAAGAATCTGCCCAAGGCCGGTCGAGATGGGGCCCATTTGGGGCGAACCCAGTCCCTGCGGGATCTCCTCCCTGGCCTCCTGGAGGCGCTCCCCGACAAGCTGCCTGGCAAAATATATGTCGATGTTATCATGAAAATAGACGTTGATGACCGAAAGGCCAAAGTTTGAAATGGAACGCACTTCCTTTAGGCCGGGCAGCCCGTTCATATGCGTTTCCACGGGATAGGTGATGAATTTTTCGACTTCCTCAGGACTCAGCCCGTCCGTTTCGGTAAATACCTGCACAAGCGTGGGCGTCGTATCGGGGAAAGCGTCGATGGGAAGACGCGTATAGCAAAACAATCCCGTCGCCATCACGAGCGTTCCCAAAACACACATAAGAAAGCGATGGCTCAGTGCAAATTCGATAATGTTTTTCATATGTTATTCTCTTTTTGCGGGGGAACTTGTTCCCCCGCACCCCCTGCAATGCTGCGCATTGCTTGTGGGAAGTGGCGAAGTGTATCGTTTGAAGCCACAAGCCTCGTGTTGCGAGCAGGAGCGAAACAATCCAGTTGGGTTTGCAGTTTCGAATGCAGCAGACGAATAAAGAAGAAACAAAAAGCGAAACTTTTAGCCATTAGGCGAGGCATTCAGTCTCACTCACCCAAGCGATACGAAGTATCGCAGGGGGTGTGGGGGAGCTGGCTCCCCCACGAAAAAAATCAGTGATTATGTCCGTCGTCGAAGAGCGATTTGGAGAGTTCGGCTTTGAGGGTGAAGGCGCCTTTTGTGACGTAGGTTTGCCCGGCATCGAGGCCTGAGGCGACGAGGACGTGCGTGTCATTTTCTGCAGAAATGATGATGGGCCTTGGGATAAAGCCATCGTCTGTTCGGACAAAGATGACCGTTTGGTTTTCGAAGGTCTGGAGCGCAGTTTTTGGCACGGGGATGCCCTGCTCGGTTTGGCCGATGCTCACATTGGCGGAGGCAAAAGCACCTGGCCGGAGGTTGCCGTCGGTGTTGGGCAGAACGACGCGCACCTTTGCTGTGCGCGTGGCGGGATCAACCAGGGGGGCAATCCAGGTGACTTTGCCCTGCAAAGAGGGTCTGTTGGTGTCAATGTATACCCCAACATCCTGTCCTACACCGATTTTCCCCAGGTCACTTGCGAAAGCATGAAACTCACCCCAGACAGTATCCAGATCGGCGATTGTAAAGAGAAGGGCATCTGTTCCCACGTTCTCCCCCACCGTCACGTGCCGTTCAAGGATGGTTCCGCCCACGGGGGCCACGACTTCAAAGCGAGTGCTGATGGTGCCGGGCTGTTTGGAGAAGGCTTCCAGCTGCCGTTTGGTCATGCCCAGGCTGAGCAGCTGTGTGCTTCGCAGGTTTTGCTCAACTTTGGCGTCGATTAAGTTTTGCTGCGCATCCAGGTATTCCTGCTGGCTTGTCATTTTTTTCTCCCAGAGCGCAGACTCTCGCTGGAAGTTTGCCTGGGCCGTTTTGTGCCTTTCGATGGCGGCTGAATAACCGGCCTGGGCTTCGGCAAGCCCAGGGCTGTTCAAAATAGCAAGCCTTTGACCGGCCACCACCCGAGTGCCTGGTGGGGCATGCACTTCCGTCACCATGCCTTCGATTTTGGGATGAACGCGCGCGATATCCTCTTCGTTCAGGCTGATTTCTCCTGTGAGCGTCACATGCAGATCGAGTTTGCCTGCCTGCGCCAGGGCCTGTTCAATGTTGAACTCGGCCAGCACGGCATCTGTGAGCCGAACCACGTCATCGTGATCGGCATGGGTATCATCGTATTCTGCATGGTCGTGATCGTGGTCGTGATCATGCGCGTGATTTAGGTGTGGCCAGAATAGGATGCCGAGACAAACGGCGGATATGAGGCCAAGAATGGCGATAGTGATATTTTTTTTCATATTATTTATCCACGATTGTCGATGTGTGGTGAGAGTGTGCAGAATGTTTATTCTTAAACGAAGCACTCTGCCCTTTACCCACAGACAATGCGCAGCATTGCAGGGGGTGTGGGGGAGCTGACTCCCCCACATGAAAAAGAAAAAGGAAAATGCTCTAAGGGGTGCTCGAAAAGGTTTGAACTGGCTTGCCAAGCAGGCTCTGAAGGTCGATGGCGGCCAGGTGAAATGCTTTGAGCGCAGCGATATACTGACGTTTAAAGGTAAATAGTGTGCGCTGGGCTTCGAGGTATTGGAGGAGATTAACCTTTCCCTCGCGGTAGCTGACAGCGGTAGCATCGTAGGCTTCCTGCGCAAGGGGCAGGATATTGCGGCGCAGGCTTTGTGTCTCACGATGGGCCATGGCGCAGGTTTGCCAGACTTCGGAAAGCTGGGTGTGAAGCGCTATTTGAGACGCACGCTGTTCTGCACCGGCTTTCCCTGCCTGCGCCCTGGCCTCAGCAATCTCGCCCTGGTTGCGATCAAAGACGGGGATGGGAATCGACAGGCGTATCGAAAAGGCGTAGTCATTGGCATCGCGAGCGTAAAGGAAACCTGCCCCCACCGTGATATCTGGGATGGCATTGGATTTAGCCAGCGCCAGCGCGGCAGAGCTTCGCTTCACGGCCGCTTCTGCGCGCTCAAGTTCCGGGTTGTCTCTGAGTAGGCCTTCCGGTTGCAGCGCGTCGAAAGATTCCGGAAGGGTATCCAGGTTTCCGATGACACCCGGGAAGCTTGCCCGGGGTTCGCCCAACAGACCGGCAAGCTTTTGCCTGGCAGACTCCAGCCGGAAGGCAGTGTTTTCTGCTTCCGTACGCGCGGCAACGAGTTCTAGGTTTGCCTGTGTGGCCTCAAAGGAAGGCACTTTCCCCACATCGGTCTTTTCTGCAACCGCTGCCAGCATGGCCTCTGCCAATCGCAAAAGTTCCTGGTTGAGTTCGGCTTCTTCCTGCGTGGCGAGCACTTCGACGAAAGCTTTGGCCAGATCGGCAAAGAGGGATTGCGCGTAGATGAGGTGATCCAGTTCGAGGGTGGTTTTATCAAATGTTGCAACCTCTTGCCGATTTTTTCGTTTCCCCCCCAATTCGATGGGTTGGGAAAGGCCTATGGAAAGCTCCATGGCAGACACGCCGCGAAGCGCAGCATGCCCGCCAAAGTTTTCCATCGCCACTTCAAACTCGGGGTTTGGCAGCAGGCCTGCCTGCATAATGACCCCTTCCTGAGCCTGGATTTCCAAATAGCTTGCTTCCAGACCAGGGTGGTTTCTCATGGCAAGGGCCAGTGCTCCTGCCAGGTCGATGCTTTCGCCCGCGCCGGGAAGGCGAAAAACATCCTCCGAAAATGCGCCCGGTTCACCGCCGTCACCCGGGAAGGCATGGGCAATAGCCTGATGGTTTGTGCGGTGGCTGAGTGAGGACGTCTGGGGTAATGGCGTCAAGGCACACCCCGTCCCCAGGATGACCGAAACAGCGGCCATCCAGAGTAATGTCGATTTCATGAGACAACTCCACTGCGAGAAGGCAACGCGAGATATCGGACGCAAAGCACGCACAAAGGCACATACGCCTCATGGCGCAGGCGTCAGATATTTGCTTGTTTAGACCGTCAACGAAGGGGCCTGTCTCAATTCAGAAGGACGACCGTTTTCAGATGAACAAGGTGCGGGGGCACAAGCACATGGCGGCCATCCGGAAGGATGGGGGCATGCGAAGGCCTGGCTTCAAACTGTGCAAACAGTACGTGAACATGCGGATAAACAGGGGGAAAGAGATGGACAGATGAAAAGTCAGCGCTTTGGCTTTGATAGCCGAAATATTGAATCGCATCGCTGCCGGCACATGCCAGAACGATATCCAGACATGGCCCGTGGTCGCCGTCTTCGCCATCTTTTGCGAAATGCTCCGCCTGCGAGGCGCCCTCGGAATGGCAATCGGCCATGGGCAGCGTTTCACATGGGCGCACAAACCAGCCGACATGCTCATCATCATCGCCCAGGCAGATCACCACATCAATGCCTCGCGGCAAGATCAGGAAGACGCTCAGGACGAGCATGAACGACGCAATGGCGTATCGGACAGCGTGACGTAACATATTGGCAGACCTGGGCAGTTCGCAGGTGTATGGCTAAGTGGGAGACTCGGCGCCATGTCAGATTAACTGCACGGGCGCTTTCCAAATTCCCCAGTCACAAACTCTGCAAAAGTTTGTCGCCAAAGTCAAGCGCAGTAGCTGAAGGGGGCCGAGCCCCCTGCGCCGCTATGCTCGCCCTTTTTGTGTCATCATAAAAGGCGCGGTGTATCTGCTTGCAGATAGCCGCGCCCGGCCGCGTATTGCCCATGCGGGCAATAGCGGGCGTTCCAAAACAGCTGCACCAAACCTGGCTCGCATACGCGGCTACCCCCAAGAGCGGGGCCTCAGTCGCCGGCCCCGCAACGCCCCGCTTTATGTGGGGGAGCATTGCTCCCCCACACCCCCTGCAATGCTGCGCATTGCTTGTGAGCAGAGGGCGAAATGATTCGTTTTTGGCTAAAATTATCGTCTTTTGGAACGATTTCTCGCTTGAGATGACGGGTGATTTTTAGAACTCGACGGCCGTGGGGAGTCCCCACACCCCCTGCAATGCTGCGCATTGCTTGTGGGCAGAGGGCGAAGCGGCGGATGGCAATCCGCCCGCCCATGATTGCCGCCCGCCATTGTTTCATTCGCCGTCAGGCAGGCTGCCGGAAATCAACGCCGGCAGTTCAAAGGGGACTGTCAGCCGGGTCAGCTGCCATCGATTGTCGACATAGGCAAAGCTCAGGAAACAGGTGTTCAGATCGAAGGTATAGGTTGTGCCATCCTGGTGGAATGCCGGGTTTGGCACAACGGAGATGAGCGCATAGAGCGCATTGGCCTGCGCCGCATGCTCGTGAAGCATGGCTTCAAAATCGGCGTAGGTCACCTTGTTCAGTGTCGAGGGCATGAACGTGTAAAGCACTTGTGCGTCGAGTTCGAAAAGGGCGCGGCGAAAGTCTCGGAGTGCTGCATTTGCTGCATCCACGCTATGGCGATCCCTCATCCAGAGGGGCGAAAAGGCGAAGCCAGAGCCTGAGTCCACGACCCTTTCGTCCTGAATCACGGCAACATAGGTGATACGTTCTTTGGCCCGGGCCTCCAGGCCTTCGACTCTGCCCTCGCAATCGGGATGTGTGGGAGGTCTGTTGCTGCTGACCCACGAAGAAAGCGCTTCGGTGTCGTCAGCGGCACATGATTGCTCATAGCTACGAATGGTTTTGATAATGGCAGGCCGATCATGGCCTGATGCTGCATGCATACAGCCGGGTGCCAAAAGCAAAACACATGGCACGAGAATGTTTGGGTTCAGGATTCGTCGCATGAACGGTGATGCATTGCTTTGGCGTGCTTGGAATGGCGAGAGGAAATGAGGCATGCTGCCACAACGGTCAATGCCAAAAAGGCATTTCGATGTGTATGGAAAGGTACATGATTTTCAGGGGTTTTGTCGAGGTGTTAGCGCGGACGGCGCGCAACTAATTCCCTCCCTGGAGGGGTGGCGCAGAGCGCCAGGGTGGTTTCAATCGCCACTTGCATGAAAAAAGAATTTGACACATGGTGTGAACTTGCCTATAAGCCGCCCTCGCCGGCGGGGCATGCTCTGAACGGCAAAGATGAAAACCGAAGAAGAGAGAGAAATGAATGTAGTTATCGGTGTCGCATGGTCGCGCATTGCGCGTCCGTAAAGCATCGAATAACAAGCAGAAGTGCGAGCCAAACGTATGGGCAATA
>Ga0209737_10001040_pt1 | contig 20813 bp, 9 predicted proteins | sample TergutCu122P3_FD_187284 | JGI IMG/M metagenome (GOLD analysis project Ga0209737, IMG submission 187284) | Cubitermes ugandensis P3 segment gut microbial communities from Kakamega Forest, Kenya - Cu122 P3 (SPAdes) (version 2) | ecosystem: Host-associated > Arthropoda: Insects > Digestive system >...
GAAAATTGTAGCCACGCTTAATTCAACAGGCACACCGGCTATTTTTATGCACGCGGCAGAAGCTATTCACGGCGACTTGGGCATCATTCAACCCGAAGATGTTATTTTATGTATTTCGCAAAGCGGGAATACACCGGAAATTTCTGTTCTAATTCCATTTTTTAAAAAACAAGGCAATAAGTTCATTGCTTTGGTTGGCAATCAAAATTCGTTTTTAGCAAAAGAGGCTGATGTAGTCATCAATTGTTCGGTTGAACGCGAAGCATGTCCTAACAATTTGGCGCCCACTTGTAGTTCTACCGCTCAATTGGCAATGGGAGATGCATTGGCAAGTTGCCTTATGGAGCTTCGCGGGTTTACATCAGAAGACTTTGCAAGGTTTCACCCGGGAGGTATCTTAGGAAAAAAACTCTACATAAAAGTTAAAGACCTCTATAAATTCAACGAAATTCCAATGGTTGCTCCCCATGCTCCAATGCCGGAAGTAATTTTGGAGATTTCCGGAAAACGGCTGGGAGTTACTGCGGTGATGGAAGATAGTAGAATAGTGGGCGCAATTACAGACGGCGACCTAAGAAGAATGCTGCAAAATAATCCTGATTACTCGCAATTAACGGCAAAAGATGTGATGACCCATAACCCGAAAACTATAAACGATGATATTCTGGCAGTTGAAGCCCTTGAAATTATGAAAACGAAAAATATTACTAATCTTTTTGTAGTGGACAATTTGGGAAGATATTTGGGAGTGCTACATATTCATGACATTATTAAAGAAGGAATTGCATAATTTTTAACAAAACAAAAATGAAAAAAAAAATCATTATTCTATTTTCCTTGTTTCCATTTTTGCTTTTTTCTCAAACCATTATCACTTTAGAAGAGTGTCATCATTGGGCCATTACTCAATCTTCTGCCCATTTAGAAAAAGAATTAAACACGCAGTTACTTAAAGTAAAATTAGATGATGCTTCCTCGCACATGTTTCCTATGTTGGAAATTAATGGAAACGTCAGCTTGCAATCGCATGTACCACAATTACCTCTAGCGCTCAATGTTGACAAACTATCGAAACACCACTATGGAATATTTTTAGATTTTCAACAAGTAATCTATTCCGGAAGTAAACTGCAACATGGAAGAAGATATGAAAGAATGATGAACAGAGCCGAAATTAATAGATTAGACCTTTCGATTAATGCGTTAAAAGAAAAAATCATCTCTATTTATTTGAATTTGTTAATTATTGAAAAACAAATCTCTTTGCTGTCAAGCGTTGAAAATACTATAAATGAGCAGTTAATCCAGCTTAAAAAGCTTTTAGAGAGCGGGGTAGTGTACGGCAATGCAGTGGCTCAATTGGAATTGGAAGCCCTTAAAATAGAACAACAAAAAGGCGAATTAACTTCTACAAAAGAGTCTTTAATTGCTTCATTATCAATTATCACAGGGAAAAATCTACAGGGCGTCATTCTTGAAGTGCCAGGCACTCCTGAAATTCAAAAAAACAGCACGTCGTCTCGGTTAGAGTTTTCAATTTTTGATTATACAAAAAAAGGATTAGATTATCAAAGAAAGTTACATCTATCCAACTCTTTACCGAGTTTCACTTTCTTCGCTTCCGGAGGATATGGAAGACCATCGTTTAATTTTTTTTCAAATCGTTTTGAATGGAGTTATATTTTTGGCTTAAAATTCAACATCCCTGTTATTGCATGGGCAAAAACAATGGGGATTGGCGATATTATTTTATTGCAAAAGAAAATTTTGGAAAGTCAAGAACGAGATTTCGAAAAATCGAACCAAATTGCCATTGAAGAAAAATGGAATGAAATACAAAAAATAGAGTACCTACTACTTTTAGACCAGCAGATTACAGAGAAATATAAAATCATTTTAGAAACTTCTAAAGTGCAACTACTCAATGGAATGATTACTGCGTATGACTTTATCAAACAGCAAAACGATGAGTTACAATCGCTCATTAACCACGAAGTGCACTTAATGCAATTGTTAAAAGCAAAATTTGAATTTTTAGCATTGAAAGGAGAACTTTAATGAGGCAAAATCTATTTATTTTTTGTTTCATTCTTCTTCTTGTACAAGGAATTGCACAGCCGCAATATCCTAATGTTCAATATAATGAGCATACGAAAGAACTTTATATTTTTCTTGAAAGAAAACCGGTAGTAAAAATTTTTGCACAAAATTTTTCATTCCATAATGAAATGATTATTGCTCAAGAGGCTTCAATTGTAATTTACTTAGACTCAGACTCTATATACCACTCAAGCGCTGAGTTTACCTACAATCCCATTTTAAGAGAGCTATTAATTTCCAGAACGAACAAGGGATTAGGTCGTGCGCCATTCTTCAACTCCTATCATAAATTAGAAATGACTTGCGGGGTAATTTCTTGGAAAATGAATACTCCTTTTATTGAATTTCGACAAGAACTATTCCAAGCTACCGATAAGAATGCTTTTTTTCAATCCCAAGATTTTTTCGATGCAGAGATTATGCGTAAAAATAAAGGATTCAATACCATAAATCCTATGTTTAAACTGTGGGAACTATTTAAAGCATACGATTTTAAGCCTATTCCTTTACGTCACATAGTGAGTTCGTTTGGAAGCTCACAAAGTGATATCATTGCATTGTTGATAGATTATGCTGTTCAAGGATTTATTGATTACGACATACAAAACAACGTCATTTCTTATAAGAGCAAATTGGCGCATTATCTTAATAATGAAGCGAAAAGACGCGATTATGATAATATGTTTTGGGAATCTAAATCTCATTTTGCAACGCTTAATATGAATAATTTCGACCTGAAAATCTATGGTTGTGAATTTTTTGTTTTAAGTAATACACGTATCGTGAATGTGTATCCGGCAGATGAAATAGTAACAGTAAAAAGAAACAGAGACTTGCATTTTTCCGGACGAATTATCGGCGGCTTGTTCGATTTTGTAGCAAGGGGTTGTTCTTTCAGTTATGATAATTTTACCATTCAGATGCCACAAATAGATTCAATGGTAATGTTTTCTTTAGATAAGTCAAAACCAAAAGACATTTATGGTGAATACCCTTTAAAAAAAGTGAGAAATGTTGTTGAGGAACTTTCAGGCACACTATATATTGACGATTCAAAAAATAAAAGCGGCAATAAAAGTTTTCCCGATTATCCAATTTTTGAAAGCCGAGAAGGAGGAAAGGTTTTCTTTGACCAACCATTTATATTAAATGCAGAATACAAAAGAGATTCTTTCTTTTTTTTGGTTGATTACTTTTTGATTAAAAACTTAGATAATTTTAGCATTGATTCTACAAGAATTACAGGTAGGTTAGTTTCGGGAGGCATCTTCCCTGATATTCATGAGCCACTTATGCTACAGCCTGATAATTCGCTTGGTTTTATTCACAAAACCAGTGAAGCAGGACTGCCTCTATATGGCGGGAAGGCTCATTTTTATAATACTATTGAAATGTCGAACAAAGGGTTGAGAGGAAAAGGGAAAATACAATATCTTACTTCTACTACCGAAAGTGATAGTTTAGTGTTTTACTTGCCATCGGTGAGAGGGAAAGCCAATCGATTTACAATCAAGCCGCAGTTGGCACAAATTGAGTATCCTGAAACGCAAACAGCAGATGCTTCGCTTTTTTTTGAGCCGTATCAAGACAAATTGAAAGTAACCTCAAAAAACACTCCTTTTGTTCTTTATAATGAAACAAAATTTGATGGCACAACAACGTTAACGCCGGAAGGTTTATTTGGAAACGGAATCTTGAATTTTAACAGAACAGACTTGGTGTCAAAATCAATGACCTTTAAACATCATGCAGTAGAAGCTGATAAAGCCGATTTGCGAATCTATGAAAATGAAAACACTAAAAATATTATTTTCACTTCAATAGATTGTTTCTCTAAAATTGATTTCCAAACACGAAAAGGCGATTTTGTTTCTGCTGATGGCGCTTCGGAACTTCGTTTTGTTAAAAATGGCATGAAAGCTAAAATCCAAGAGTTTACATGGAATCCTATTGACGAAAACGTGCTTCGTTTTTTATGGGATGACCCTTTCAAAAATACTTCAATCAACTTAACTCCGGCTCGTGAATTAGTGAAAATGAATAGTAAAGAAAATATCCTTTCAACTATTGATGGAGGAAAAAAAGGATTTAGTTTTAATGTCCAAATTTTAAACTATGATTTTTTTAATCATGTACTCGATGCCAAAGGAGTACGTTATGTGTCGGCAGGTGATGCAGCGATAATTCCCCATAATGGAGAGGTTACCATTTATGAAAACGCTACCTTCAAACATCTGACAAAAGCAAGAATTGTTGCCCCAAGAGATAGTATGTACCATGAACTCTACGACTGTTCCCTTCAAATTGAAAATGGAGAGGATTTTAAAGGGAGTGGATTCTACGATTATATTGATGCGCTGAATAAAGTACAAACCATTCCATTAGATACTATTTGGTATTTTAGAGCAACAAAAGGGATGGGTTCCATTCATCCGGAAGCTGATTTTACGTTGAGCCCTCATTTTGGTTTTTCAGGAAATGTAGAAGTAAATAGCACTCATAAATATCTAACTTTTTCAGGAGGGGCTTCTTTGTTACATAATTGTAATTTGCAACAGTTTGAGCCATTAAGAATTCACCAACAAGTAAATCCAAAGCATATTTTGCTTGAAATTAATGATAAGTCTCGAGATGTAAACAACCGGAAGGCTACGGTTGCCGTAGCATCTTCAAACTTAACAGGAAAAATTTATACATGTTTTGGTGCAGCAAAAGAACAAATCAACGATTCTGAATATATAACTTCTTCTGGTTTTATTACCTATAATACAAGTAAGCAAGCCTACCAAGCCGCTTCGTTAGAAAAACTACAAAATTCTGAACTGCCCGGAAATATAATCTCTTTATATAATCATACATGTACCTCTATTGGCGAAGGTGCCATTGATATGGGCGCTAAGTTGGGAAGAGTGAAGTTTAATACACAGGGTAGGATAGTAAATTATATGCGTGCCGATTCTGCCGTAATGCACCTTACAACTTCTATTGATTTTCATTTCAATAGTGAGGCTACAAAAATAATGAATGACTATTTCTCAAAACAAGAAAAATGGGTATATCCTTATGAAGATAAAAACTACATTCAGTCGTTAAAAAATATTTTGGGACAAGAACGTTACGAAAAATTTGAAAGAGAAAGCACAGCGGGAATTAGGGTAGGGGATTTGCCGGAAGAGTTAGTGGTGAAGTTTCTTTTTACCACATTGCAGTTTGAGTGGTCGGAAGCGAACGCTGCCTTTTTATCACAAAAAAGCTTGCCATTAGTAATATCTGATGGAAAAACAATATACAAAGAGATTCCCGGAAGGATTGTTATTGAAAAAAAAGGCTCAAAAAACACTTTATATATTTACTTTGAGATGAAAAAAGATTTTTTCTTTTTTCAGTTCGAAAACAATAGTTTGTCTGTTTTCTCTTCTGATGAAGCTTTTAACGAAGCTATACGCAAAACGAAAGCGAAGGATAAAACGCTCAGCGCTAAGGGCGGGCAACCCTCATTTTCCTATAAATTAGGAAATAACGGACAAAAAGCACGTTTTACACGCAGGTATTTTGTGGATTGAAAGAATTTACACTATCCCTTTTTTTCAATCTCTTATCTTTTCTGTACGCAAAGTAAAACACCTGCGGCAATACAGTAAAGGATAATACCATACAAATGAGTATGCCGCCAACAATCATAATCGCTAATGGTTTCTGAATTTCCGATCCCATACCGGTTGACAGTGCTGCCGGAAGCAAACCCACACACCCCATTAGCGTAATCATTAGTAAGGCACGCAAACGGACACGCACCGCTTCGTTAATGGCAAGTTTTATATTTCTGTTTTCTTTTAATAGTGTTTTCATTGTGGATGTGAGCAAAATAGAGTTAGTGGCTACAATTCCAAATAGAATTACGAAGCCGATGCCCGCCGAAATGCCAAATGGAATGCCCGAAATCCACAAAGAGATAAAACCGCCAATAAATGCGTATGGAAATGCGCTTGCTGCTATAAACGTGTCTTTTACGGAACCGAAATTCATATAAAACAAAAACAATAATAGAAGTAAAACAGCAGGTACAACTATTGAAAGACGTTGGGTTGCCCGTTGCTGACTTTCAAATTCACCTGCCCACACGATTTTATTTCCGCTTTCGATTTGTACTTTTTCGGAAACCCGTTTTTGCGCTTCGGCAATGGTTGAACCTAAGTCCCTGTCGCGAATGCTGAAACCTACGCCAACGTACCGACTGCTCCCCTCGCGGTAGATAAATGTTGGGCCTGTGATAAATGAAATATCCGCAATCTCTTTCAACGGAACATATTTTTTGTCCATTGTGGGAATAAGAACATTCGCTATTCTATCTTCACTATCGCGGTACTCTTTTTGAAAACGCAACATGACATCAAAAGTACGTTCGCCTTCGTAGAACTGGGTAGCGGCTTTTCCCCCGATTGCCATTTCTATAACCGCCTGCGCATCTGCCATAGAAACGCCGTAGAGCGCCATACGAGATTCTTCTAATTTAATTTGCAATTCGGGCAATCCGATACTGCGGAAAACATTAACATCTTCGATACCCCGAATACCCCTAATAGTTCTTGCTGTTTTATCGGCGATTACTTCTAACTCTTGAAGGTCATTGCCGAAAATCTTTATAACAAGAGCACTTTTAACCCCTGCCACATACTCCTCAACATTATCTTGAATGGGCTGGGAGAATGCAAGAATAATTCCGGGATAAATAGATAAAGAGTCTTCTATCTGTTTGATTAATTCGTTTTTAGAAATTTTTCGATTCCATTCTTTTTCGGATTTTAATTCGGCGTGAAATTCGATATTAAAAAACCCTGTTGGGTCAGTTCCATCATTTGGGCGACCTGTTTGAGTAAGGATAAAATCAATTTCTTCGAATTGTTGTAATTTTGTCTTCATTTCTTTTGTAATACGCACACTTTCATCAAGATTCACACTGTTTGGCAAAGTAACGCGTACGTAAATCGCCCCTTCATTCATACTCGGAATAAATTCGGTACCCCAGAACATAAATCTCAACAAACAAATTCCGAATACAACCAAAAAAATGATAATTGTTGTGAGTCGGTAGCGACAAGAAAAATTATATAATGATGATGTCCAATGGGTAAGCGTTCTCGTAACGAAGTTGTTTTTCTCTTGTAACGGTTTTTTGGTAAGCATCAATTTGCACATGACCGGCACATAAGTTAAAGAGAAGATGAGTGAGCCGAGCAGTGCGTAGCCCAACGTGAAAGCAAGTGGCGAAAACATCTTCCCTTCCACCTTTTGGAATGCAAAAATGGGAAGTAATGCTACAATCGAAGTCATTTGGGCAAAGAAAATATAGGAACCAACTCCTCCTGCGCTGTTTTTTATGAGCCCGCCTTTAGAATATTGTTTAAACTTGCTGCCCAACTCTTCCGATTTGTAAAGTAATGCCACAAAAATCACCTCTGCAATAACCAGAGTACCTTCTAAAAGCAGTCCGAAATCCAAAGCCCCCATTGAAATCAAATTGGCAGGAAGACCTTGAGTACGAAGCATAATAATGGCGAAAAGAAATGCCAGCGGAATTACCGATGCTACAATCACCGACACACGCCAGTTGTAAAGAAAAAGAAACACCACAATAGAAACCAACAAAATTCCGAGCAACATATTTTTGAGGACAGTATGGATAGTGATATTCACAAGTTTTGTCCTGTCCATAAACGGCTCTATCTTTACGTTTTCGGGAAGTATGCGGTCGTTGAGTTCGTTAATTTTTTCTTTCATATTTTTAATCACTTCTCCCGGATTTTGTCCGCGAAGCATCACAACAATACCTTGCACTACGTCTTCATCATCACCCAAACTAACCTGTCCCATTCTTGGCTTTGAAGAAACCTCAACCGTTGCCACTTGCTTAATGCGAATAGGTGTGCTACCCCGAACATCAATCAAAATGTTTTCAATGTCTTCGATGCTTTCTAACAACCCAATTCCGCGCACCACAAATGCCTGACTGCCTTTTTGTATCATATCGCCACCCACATTGATGTTGCTGTTTGATACGGCTTCATATACCTCTAACGGCGAAAGGTTGTAGTTTGCCAATTCTACAGGATTGACTTTGATTTCAAAAATCTTTTCCTCGCCGCCAAAAGTTACGATGTCGGCAATTCCCGGCACCGAAAGTAATTCGCGTACCACCACCCAATCGTTGATCGCAGCAATTTCGCGAATAGGCAAATCGCTTTTCAAAACATAACGATAAATTTCGCCCGTTGCGCCCGACGGCGGCTCAATAGAGGTATCCACACCTTCGGGTAAATTCAAATCCTGCATTCTGTTTGAGGCATATTGTTGTGCAAAAAAATCGTCAACGCCGTCTTCAAAAATTACTGTTACCACCGACAAACCAAACAACGAAGTGGAACGTACATCTGTTTTTCTTGGGATAGTATTCATTACACGCATAATGGGCAGTGTAACAAATTTTTCGACCTCTTCCGCACTTCGTCCCTGCCACTGGGTAATCACTCTTACACGGGTATTTGTAACATCGGGATAAGCCTCAATCGGCGTGTTAAAATAACTGATAATTCCGGCAACAAACAGAATACCGGTCAAAAAGAGAATTAATATGTGGTTTTGAAGAGAAAAACCTATGATGTTTTTTATGAATTTGTGCATAAATTACTTTCCTTTTAATTCAGAATAAATTAATAACTGATTCTTAACAACCACCTTATCATTTTCAGTCAAACCCGAACGGATATAAGATGTTTTTTGATAATGCCCTTGCAGTTGAATCTCTTTAATTTCAAAATTTTTAGATTCAGTTTCTATCACCACAAAATATTTGTTATCATCAAAGATCAAGGCATCGGAAGGAATTGAAAGCGTTTTTTGTTGCGTTTCATTTTTCAATTTTACCACTACCGACATTTCCGGTTTGAATTTTAAGTCTTTATTATTCATAACAATACGAGCTTTCAACACTTTCTCTTCGGGGTCGAAAACTTGTGAAAGTGCATCAATTTTACCTCTAAAAACTTCGTTAGGATATGCCAAAGCGTTGATTTCAACGGGCATTCCCTGCTTTACCAATTGTAAATCTCCCGCATACACATTGACAATAATCCACACAGTACTTAAATCTGCAACAGTAAAAAGGGGAGTATCTCCCTCTGCAACGGTACTGCCTGCTGATGCGTTTTTGTCTATCACAAAACCTGTTATCGGCGATTGGATGGCAAATACTCCACCGCCTTTATTTTCGCCGTAAAGCGAGAGGTCTGCCTGCAATTTTTCAAACGTAGAACGTGCCTCAATGAGTTCCCTTTCGGAGGTTAAATTATCTTTGTACATCGCCTCGGCGCTTTGCAGGTTGCGTTGAGCAATTGCCAACTCCGATTGCAGTGAACTCAATTCAGATGAGCGAATATCAAGCATCGTTTGTTCTTTTTGAACTCTGTCGCCCAAAGAAAAATAAGTGCGTTCTATCAATCCGCTAATTATCGGCATGTAATAAATCACTTTACTTGGGTCGCACTCCACTTTTCCACTAAGTATAAGTTCTTGTTCTTGATTACTCAATGCAGGTTTAATAGTTTCCACATTTTCTATAAATGCCTTGTTGTTTAGGTTGAGTTTTTCGTTTTCTGTTTTCTTGTTGTTGCAAGAAATTAGTGTTATGACACCTACTAATATTATTATTTTTTTCATACTCATTACTGTTTATTATCTAATTTCATTATTTACACTCAATTCAAGTTCTGCAAAGCTCATATCCACATTCTTTTTTGCTATTAAAATCGCTTGCTTTGTTGTTTTGTAAGCATACATAAAGTCAATATATTCAAGCATATTTATGTTTTTATTCCACAGATTTCGCGAATAGGTTTCCATCATATTTTCCAAATCTTCGGAAATGTCATTGTCGAGCAATTTTTTGTAAAAATGATAATGCAACGTATAATGTTCATAATTTTCCGCTATTTCGTGAAAAATAACATTTTTTTGATATTCAGCGTGATAATTACTTTGTTCTATTTTAAATTTCGCCATTTTAATATTTCCCTGATTGCGATTGAACACAGGAATATCAACGCTTACACCGATTCCTACAAAACTTTTCCATACGCCGCCGTATCGGTCGTAAGTTGCTTTTAGCCCCACATCGGGTGTCCGCAACGACTTTTCATAAACAAGCAAAATTTTGTTGTATCGCACATTCAAATCGGACAGAATAAATTCGGGACGCGATTTTTTTGCTGTTTCCAACAAATTTTCCAACAAAATTTCATCAGGATTTTTAGTTGTAGCAGCAGAAGGCAATATAGAAATAGCGGTTTGAGGCGCAACATACAGCAAAATTTTGAGCTCTCTATATTGCCTGTTTAATTCTGTTTGTACTTCATTATCCTCTGTTTCTAATTCAATCAAAGAGGATTGCAACCTTATTAACTCGCTTTTTGCGATATTTCCGCTACGGAGGTTTTTTTTGTAGCTCTCCACCAGATTGTTTATAGATTCTTGCTGAATTTTAATGACTTCTAAGTACGATTGCAGATAAATTGCTTCGTGTAAGATACTTCTCAATTCAGTTTTCATACTCAATAGAAATGCTTCAAACTCTTGTATGGCAATCTCTTTTGCTGCCATTTCCAAATTGACAAGTTTTTTTCTTTTACCTGCTGTCCGTATCATCTGTTCGAGTTCGAGGCTAAAAACAATTCTGTTACCAAATGAAGAAGACGAAATGTCAAGTTCTTCTGCGGCATTTGAACGCCAAAAATTTATATCTCCTACCCCGATTGTCGGGTTATTCAAAAGTTTTGCCTGTACAATGGCAGCATCGGCAATGTCTATGTTGCAACGCTCTGCCAACAGTTGCAGATTTTTTTCTAAAAACCGTTTTTCGGCTTGTTCAATGGTAATTTTCAAAGCGTCTTGAGCCAATACTTTGTGCTTGTACAGAAATAATATAACAATGCAAAGCAGTGATATTCTTATGATTCTCATATTGTCTGAACTGTGATTTATTTGATGAATATGATTTTAATGAATTCTGGATTTTACTGGAACAATGATTGGTAATTAATCATGGTAATCCTTAAATCCGTAAACGGTTACTGTTTTCGTATTATTGTGCAACGACCGATAAATATGCACCCCAATTTTCCACTTGTTGTAAACGACTTTCCGAATTTTTTGTTTAACCTAAATCATACACAGGAACATCAACCTCTATTTGTAACGCTTCAATTAGTTTTTGTGAATCCATTGAAAATCCCTTTGGAGAAACTGGATTCACGCAAATAGCTACTAATTTATTTTGATTCAATACTTTTAATTTTCCTCCGGTACGATAATAGTGATTCAAAACATCTTTATCCACAAAAATTTTTGTAAAATCTTTTGCAATTAATACCGCATTTTTATTTTCTTTATGAATGGTTAAGGTATTTAATAATGAATTTGTTATAATACCCGAAACAAATAATGTTGTTCCGTGAGCAAACAATTCATTTTTATAATTATCTAATAGTAGTGAAGAGGGAATATTCAAATCAATATATTCAGTGTTGTTCAATGCGAAAATTCCTGTTTCAATTTCTTCTAAAATTTGCTTAAATGGAGTTTTAAATTCTTCAATTTTAGCGAGTTGATAAACAAATTTTGTTTTTCGAACTAAATCGGGCAGATTATGGCTTAAAGCGGCCCCTGTAGTTAAAATTAGGGCTTCGGATAGGGTAGGGGAGGCTAAAGTTTTTCTTGACAAAGCCCCATCCATAAGTACGAAATCGAAATTTAGGCTATATAATTGATTTATAGCCTGTTTTAGCCATAAGGTTGTATTAGGACCTGATAGAATCACTTTTCCATTTGTAATGGCTTTTGCAAGCACAAGTCTGCCGTGTGAAGTACTCCGTTGGGATATATCAATAATTTCTGCAGTTAATTTTTTCTTTTTATAAAAGAACTCAGAAGTAACAAATCCCATTCCTTTGAAAATCTCTATTTCTGGTTTTTGCGTTTGTGTTACCAAATCAATTTGTTCTCCGTCAATACCAATAGAAGTAACCGCAACTTTTCTCTGAGTATTTTTCAACTGTTGAAGTATGTAATTTAAGCAAGTTGTTTTACCGGTATTTTTCTCCATACCTATTATGGAAAGGCTTTTGTAAGGCAGTAGTTGAGTTATTAGGGACATGCAGACTATTTAGTTGCAAATAAACAACATTTTATCTTATCCTCAATTAAGAAGACATCATACTCTTAAACAACTCCACTCTGTTCTGTACATTTACCTCGCTGGTTCCTCCATCAAAATCTAACGACAAGAGATTTAATTTCGGAAATTTTATTTTTAGTTTTTTCTCTAAACCTTTGGAAATAACATGGTTGGCAATACAACCAAAGGGTTGCAAACTCATTACATTGTAAACACTTTTATGATAGTACGCTGCAATTTCGGCTGGGAGTAACCACCCTTCTCCAAATTGACAACCCAAGTCAATAAGCTCCTTAGTTTGCTCAGCTTCTTGAAAAATATTGCCTATCGGTGAAAAATATTCAAATTCTGAACAAATTTTGTTTGCCTTTTTAATGTTTTTTTTAACTAATGAATAAAGAAAGTCGAAAATAAATTCAGGCACCCTCGATGCTGTGAAGCCATATCGTTTATTCACTTTTCTGTTTACAAAATTTTGTAGAAAAAATGGTAAAATTTGTGGCGGAAGCACCTCAATCTTTTCAGCCTGCAACTGTTTGATAATATGTTTATGTGAAAAACTGTTAAATTTTAAATATATCTCGCCAACAACACCCACCTGAGGCAGAATCTTGTTTGGAATAGTAATCTTTTTATATTCTTGAACAGCCTCTCTTAGCACTGCAAACATTCTTTTAGGTTTATTTTGTTCCAGCGCATCGCTCATTTTTTTTAAATATTTTTCTTTTAAAAGATTGGCGGCACCTTCATACGTTTCGCGCACTACGCTTGCGGCGTGTAATTGCGACAAGCAGTCGGAAATTAACAGAGCATTGAAAATAACGGGCAAAATTCTGAGCCAGTTTACTTTAAAACCGGGTTGTTCATTAAATAATGAATCGGCACCTGCAATTGCAACTACCGGAATATGTGCAAAACCATTACTATCCAAGGCTTTTTTTAAGATGGCAACATAATTGGTGGCACGACACTGCCCGCCCGTTTGCGTTAAAGCTACCGCTGTATGGTTTAAATCATATTTCCCTGATTTCAATGCTTTTAATAAATCACCAACCACCAATGTTGCAGGATAACACACTTCGTTGTGTGCTACTTTTAGTCCGATTTCAATAGTTTCTTGATTAGGCTCCGGTAAAATTTCCAATTGATAGCCAGCCAACTTAAATGCAGCCGGCAAAAGTGGCGACTGAAACTCAGAAAAATAAGGAGCAATAATGAGTTTGGTTTTATCTTGCTTCTCAAACAACTTCCTTGTAATTTTTTGAGGTGCAATGTTTTGTTTTTGTACCGATGCTTCTAAATTTTCAATCAACGACCGCACGCGCAAACGCAAAGAACCTATATTATTTACATCATCTAATTTCAAAATGGTTAATGTTTTCCCTTTCTTCTCAAGAATTTGCTTTATATCATCCAATAAAAAAGCATCCGGCCCACAACCGAAGGAGGTCATTATGGCAAATTGAAGATTTTGGTTTTCATTTCCCGCAAACTTAGCAGATTTTAAGATTCTGTTAATGTAGTGCCATTGAGTAATAGTATAAGTATCTGACAATTCTATTTCTTGAAAGCGCATGATATCTTCCGAAATCACATTCACCCCCATATCGCTCATAGTTTCAGCCAATTTGTGTTGAATGAGTGGGTCGGTATGGTAGGGGCGTGCAGCGAGAAGAATAGTAAGAGGATAGGGGGTAAGATTCGAGATGTGAGCTTCGGGTGGGTAAATTTCTAAGTTTTTTTTGTAAATGGTTTCAGCGTAGTTTTTTTGTGCAAGCAAAGCACTTTTTATTGCATCTTGAGCAGATTTCTTGTCAACGTTTAATGTTTTTAGATAATGGATAACATTTTTATACAATCCTTTCTCGGTACGAAAACTTATCATGGGCGCATCTAAAGGAATAGTCAATTGTTCACTGCTTTTCAACACCTCAGAGTAGGCAAAAACTATAGGGCAATTGTACGAATTCGCCGTTGTTTCGTCATTCTCTTCGTAAATGGTCATCGGATAAAAGATGCGGGTTACTTTTTTTGCCACCAAATCGTGAATGTGGCTGTGTATCAGCTTTGCAGGGAAACAGATATTATCCGACATCACACCCGTTAGTGCATTTTCGTAATCTCTGTAATTGGAATGTGCCGAAAGTACTACTTCAAAGCCGCACTCCGTAAACAACTGATGCCAAAAAGGGTAGTTTTCGTACATTCCCAAAGTACGCGGAATCCCTATTTTTATTGGAGAAGAAACAGATTCTCTGTCAAACAACAACTTGTATTTTTCTGTATAAATATTTTTTCCCTTTCTGGCGCGGTTGCCTTTATTGCTATAGATTTTTTCGCATTTATTTCCGGAAATATAGTGTTGGCTGTTAGCGAAGGAATATATGTTAATAAAACACTGGTTATCACATGCTTTGCAATGAGAATTTTGAAGTTTATAGTCGCAGTTTTCGAGCAAACGCGACAGTTCTGTTTTCGAGTTTAGTGCGCTGTTTTTAGCATGTAGTGCGCAGCCGAAAGCACCCATAAATTCAGGGATATTGGTAAAAGAAACTTCCGTTTGGGTAAGTTTTTCCAACGCTCTCACAATGGCATGGTTTTTCATACTTCCACCCTGAACCGAAATGTGATTTCCTAACGATGTAAAATCGTGCAGGCGAAGCACTTTAAACAAACAGTTTTTAATTACTGAATATGACAAACCTGCGGCAATATCTTCGCTTCTTGCTCCTTCTCTAATGAATTGCTTTACTTTTGAATTCATAAAAACAGTACATCTTGTGCCTAAATCGCAGGGGTTTTTAGCAAAACGTGCTTTTTCCGCAAATAAGTCAACGGAATAGTTCAACATTTTAGCAAACGCTTCAATAAAAGAGCCGCAACCTGATGAACAAGCCTCGTTAATTTCCACACGTTCAATACTATTGTTTTTAATAAAAAGCGCTTTCATATCTTGTCCGCCAATATCCAAAACAAAAGTGAGTTCGGGGTTGTTGTGCCGCGCCCCCAAGTAGTGCGCTTTTGTTTCCACAATGCTTTCGTCAAGATGAAAGGCTGCTTTCATCAAATCTTCTCCGTAACCGGTAGAACAAGAGGCTTTTATTACAAATTTTTTTCCGCTACTTAGGGCGTTTTCTAAGAATAAAGTTAAGCCATTTTTAATGTTTAAAATAGAATTTCCTTGGTTAGGGGCATAATATTTATATACGATGTTACCATTCTCATCAATGATAATTATTTTTCCGGTAGTTGAGCCGGAATCGATGCCCAGATACAAATTTTCGGAACAATGCTGTAAATCTATTTCGGGAATAAATGTGGTTTGCTTCTTTTGTAGCCAAAGTTGATATTCATTTTCTGAGTTGAAGAGTGGGGGTAGTACAGAAGAAACTTCAGAGATTACAATATTTTTTTCGAATTGTTCAATTAAATATTTCAGGGTTATTTTTTGCTTAAATTCTGCACTTTTTAGCGCAGCGCCAAATGCGGTCAACAGGTTGGCATTTTCCGCAGTAATGACGTCATTTTCTTCCAAATTAAGATAATTTAACAGCGCATTTTTCAAGGCGGGTAAAAATTGGAAGGGCCCACCGCTCAATAAAATGGGAGGTTTGATTTTCATTCCCTTTGAAAGCCCACCCACAATTTGCACTACCACTGCATGAAATATGGAAGCGGCAATATCTTCTTTATGAATATGTTTGCTAATCATATTTTGAACGTCGGTTTTAGAGAACACACCGCATCGGGAAGCCATAGGATAGCAATGGGTGCTTTTTTCTGCAAAATGGCTAAGTTGTTTGGTCGTGCAACCCAACAAGATTGCCATTTGGTCTAAAAATGCGCCTGTGCCGCCGGAACAGTTGCCACTCATGCGCATTTCGGGAAACGCTTCATCTCTAAAAAAAACCATCTTGGCATCTTCGCCGCCCATATCAATTATAGTATTGCATACAGGAAAGATTTGTTTCACACATTCTGTCTCAGCAATCACTTCTTGCACAAAGGGAAGCCCGTAGCGTTCGCAAACGCCCATACCTGCTGAACCTGTTAAAGAAATAGATACTTGAATATCACCGAATTGACGGTGTAAATCAGCAAGAATAGTTTTTAACAAAGGCAAATACTGAGTATGGTGAATTTGGTAATTAGAAGCAACAATCTTATGGCTTGCATCCAATGCCACATATTTTATTGTGGTTGAGCCTATATCAATTCCTATTTTTAAGATGTTTTTCATGAGGCGACAAAAATATTATAATTTCTTTGCTCATTATTCTGCCCATGTTAATGAACAGGATAAAATTTGTTCGAGATTCAGCCACACTCGTAGTGCATAGTGCATTTTGTCTATTTCGCCTCCGAGTTTGCAAAGTCGCGTTCATCTGCTATAATCGTCTTGATTTTTATTTCTCGCGCTTGATCATTTAAGATTTCATGTATTTTTGTCGCTCCAAAAAACATCAATGAATATAAAACCTCTCCATTTTTTTACCCTCCTTTCTTCTTTCTTCTTTCTTCTTTCTGTTTTCTGCTTTTCTCTTTCTGCCCAACCCCTTACCGGCCGTGTTACAGAGCTTTCCGAAAGAGGAAAGGAAACCCCTATTCCGGGAGCAATTTTGCAATGGTTCAATTCTTCGGTTGGTACCGTTACGGATATAAATGGAAAATTTTCATTAGAGCGCGTTAGTACTACCGATATTTTAGTGGTTAGATACGCTTCCTATAATAACGATACGATTACGGTTCCCAAAGAACAAAAAGAGTTACATATTGTACTATCAGATGCTCGTACCTTAGATGCAGTGAATGTGGTAGCGCGTGAAGGTTCCTTTATCTCTATAAAGCCTATTTTTACACAGATTATTACTACGGAAGGTATGCGCCGTGCAGCTTGCTGTAATTTATCGGAAACCTTCGAAAGTACTATCGCAGTAGATGTAGAATACGCGGATGCTGTGAGCGGTGCAAAGCAAATTTCGATGCTGGGTTTAGCAGGTATTTATACACAAATTTTGCTAGAAAATGTGCCTTATATCCGATTGCTATCCAACCAATTCGGGTTGGGCTACGTGCCCGGTCCCTGGATGGATATGATTAGCATCTCTAAAGGAACAGCTTCGGTAAGCAATGGCTACGAAGGAATTACAGGGCAAATTCAATTAGACTTTAAAAAACCGGAAACCAACAAAGAAAAACTGTTCTTAAATGCCTATACCAATAGTCACGGAAAAGCGGAGTTAAACTTAAATACCCGCTTCGATATGGATAAGAAAGGATTGGTTTCCAGCCTCTTTTTGCTACACGGCGAAGGACAATTTGCCAAAATTGACCATAATCGAGATGGTTTTATGGATATTCCTCAAAATTATCAAATTAACGGAATGTACCGTTTAGATTACATGGTCCCGCATAAGTTTGAAGGTAGAACCATGATTGGCTACCTGTTTGAAGACCGTATCGGCGGAATGATGAAATTTAACCCTAAGAAAGATATTTTAGAATCGAAGCGAGACTCTGAGTGGGGTTTGCAAATTAAAACACATAAATTGGATGCTATTGCCAAAAACGGATTTATGATTAAAGGCGGTGAGTTTCAGAGCATAGGGACTATATTATCATTTAATTATCAAAACAATAAATCACAGTTTGGCACAAGAATCTACGAAGCTACTCAATTAAGCGGTTATGCCAATGTAATTTACACAGGAAAATTTGGCACGTTGAAAAACCATAGAATTGGGGTAGGCGCGAGCCTTCAGATAGACCAATTGGAAGATTTGTTGAAAGATGTTTCTCAAATTACTATTTTCAAATATATTCCGCCGGATAAAAGAATCGAAGTAGTCCCCGGTTTTTTTGCTGAATACGCATATTCTATCTCAGAGAAGTTTATTATCATGCCCGGAATGAGATTAGACTATAACTTTATTAACTTTAATAATTTTAATAATGCGCATCTGTTTTGGACACCTCGTTTGCACATAAAATGGCAACCCACACACGAAACCTCCATCCGCATCTCTGCCGGAAAAGGATACCGCTCTTCAAACCCCATCATCGAAAATCTGTCCTTATTAGTGAGTAACCGGCAATTCGTAACCCCTGAACCCCTACTACCGGAAGAGGCGTGGAACACAGGACTTAGTTTGGTGCAAAGTTTTATGATGCCCGGCGGAAAATCTTCATTTAGTGTGGACTATTATTACACCCATTTTATTAATCAAACCATTATTGATTTGGATAGGAACCCTCATTCGGTAATGATTTATAACTTAAATGGCGTTTTTAACGGAAAGAATAACAACTCTTATTCTCATGCAGCACAAGCAGAGTTTATCTTAATGCCTTTTACTCGTTTTGAAGTTACATTGGCATACCGATTTAACGATGTGCGGTTGACCACAGATGATAAATTACAGCCAAAAGCAATGGTAAGTCCGCACAAAGCGCTGCTCAATCTGAACTACGCATTGCGCTACGATTTGTGGAAATTCAACATTACTTTGCAGTATAACTCGCCCATGCGTTTGCCCGATATGAGTAACAACCCCGAAGAGTTCCGTCCTGTTGTAAATAAAAAAGGAAAATCTCTTGCGTGGGTAATGATGAATGCGCAGGTAACAAAAAAATTTCGCTTGTGGGAGCTTTATTTTGGAGGCGAAAACTTATTGAATTACAGGCAGGAAAACCCGATTATCTCTGCCGATAATCCGTTTGGAGAATATTTTGATGCTTCCGTAATCTATATGCCGATTTCGGGGATAATGGGATATATTGGGGTTAGGGTTATGTTGAAATAACACCTACAACGATTCATACACTTCATTTACCTTTCGTGCAATATTTTCAATTGAAAACTTATCTAATTGTTTTGTTCTGCGTTCATTTAGTTTTGCAACTGTTGCTTTATTGTGTAATAGCACATTCACTCTATCAGCAATCTCTTCCACATTTTCAGGGTTGAAATAGAGCGCGGCTTCTCCTCCCACTTCCGGCATTGAAGAGCAGTTGGAAGTAGCTACGGGGGTTCCTACTACCAATGCTTCCAAAACCGGAATTCCAAAGCCTTCAAAAACAGATGGATATACAAATGCCGAAGCTGATGCGTAAATGGAGGGAAAATCGCAAAACGGCACTTTATGCAAAAGTATAACACGATGTGCAAGTTTGTTCTCTTCGATATAGTTTTCTACTTGAGTAGTATAGGAAGTTTTTCCACCAATGGCTACTAAGGAAATATCTTCATCAATAAATTTCAATGCTTTTACTAAATTCAACAGATTTTTACGTGCCTCAATAGTACCTACACTCAAAATAAACTTTTCAGGCAATTGATACTCTTTGATTATATTTTTTTCAGGTTGAAACGTCCAAAAAATGGGGTCGCAACTTTGGTAGCCTATCTCAATTTTTTTAGGGTCGGCATTAAGAAAATGGATACAATCATCTGCGGTTTGTTTGCTTACAGTAATGATCTTATTTGCAATTTTGCAAGCATATTTAAACTTCATTTCATATATTTTTCTGTCAAAAATGGAATAATATTCAGGATTTCGCATAAAAATAACATCGTGAATAGTAACCACTTTTGGCATTTTTAGGTTTGAAACCGGCAACTCGCCGCTCAAACCATGAAAAATATCTATTTTTTGATTATGAATTACCTTTGAAATTGAAAAAGTGCGCCAAAGAGAAGATGGAAATAATGAAGTCAATCCAACAGGCGTTTTTATATGACAATTTTTGCTCTTAGCAAAGTTGTGTAGTGGATGTGGTTTGTATTTGGGGGTGTAAAGAAAGTATTGATTGTGGCTATACAATTCCGACAATGACTGAATGAGCAGCCGGCTATAGTTTCCTAAGCCGGAGAAATTATGAAATGCACGTTTAGCATCGAATCCAATATTCATGAGGGTTATCTTTTTGGGCTAATTAATATTATATATGCTCATAATCAATAAAATAAAACGAACCTACTATTTCATTGACAAACTAATCCTCTTTCTTACCAAATCTACTTCTGTTACTTTTACCCATACTTTTTGATTGAGTTTCACAACGTCGTTTGGATTTTCCACATAGCGGTTGGCCAACTGACTTATATGTACTAAACCATCTGCATGTACTCCAATATCCACAAAACATCCAAATTTCGTGATATTGGTAACAATACCGGGAACCGTCATTCCTACCGTTACATCGTTAATGGAATTAATTGTTTTATCGAACTCAAACTCCTCAAATTGCTCGCGAGGGTCTCGGCCGGGTTTTGCCAATTCCTGCATAATGTCTTGTAAAGTAGGCAAACCGGCTTTATCCGAAATAAAATCGCGCAGATTTATTTGTTTGCGAAGCGTTTCATTCTCCATCAATTCTGAAATTTGCGTGTTCAGTCGCTTTGCCATTGTTTCTACTATGTGGTACGATTCGGGGTGCACAGCGCTTGCATCTAACGGGTGATCTGCACCATGAATACGTAAGAAAC
>Ga0209737_10001041_pt1 | contig 20804 bp, 23 predicted proteins | sample TergutCu122P3_FD_187284 | JGI IMG/M metagenome (GOLD analysis project Ga0209737, IMG submission 187284) | Cubitermes ugandensis P3 segment gut microbial communities from Kakamega Forest, Kenya - Cu122 P3 (SPAdes) (version 2) | ecosystem: Host-associated > Arthropoda: Insects > Digestive system...
AGTACTACGAAGATATCGTACAGGTATTCAGGGAGAGGACGTTATGAGCTTGAGAGAAGCCCTCGGGGACGGTTCCACCGGACTGATCGCATGCGATATCGACGACACCATAATCAAGGCGGACGCTTCCGAAATAGGAATATGGAAGATCTCTCCTGACGGCGAGGAGAGGCTCTCCACCGAGGAGTTCGCCAAAGACTCTGACAAGGGAAAGCCCGGAGTCAAGTACGATTACAGGGAGTTCGCTGACCCGGAGAAGGTGAGGAAGAGTATACTCAAGGGGACTCCCCTGATCAAGAATCTCAAGATGATAGACGAGAAGCTGAATGAGGGTTACGACTTCGCATTCCTCACGGCCAGGTCGGCGGAGGACGTCATAAAGGAAGTCTTTAGAGACTTCATGAAGAGGAGGACGGAAGAGGGCGAGCTCGTCCATCTCGGTTCGTCCTTCAAAGAGGGGCTCTCGGTAGCCTGCAACGACGAGAAGTACTGTGAGATCCTGGACGGGATGACCGACGCCGGCAAGAAAGTCTACTTTCTCGAAAAGATGTGCAAGCAGTACGACCACGTCGTGTTCTTCGACGACGACGAGAGGAACGTGGAAGCGGCTAGGGAAGCCAACCTGGAAAACCTGACCATTATAAAGGTCTGAACACTAGATGGATAGTATTTGAAGGAGAGGAAGGAATGGGAACACACAGGGACAACATAAAGGAATTCAATAAGAAGCTGGAAGGCGGTGGATTCCCGATCCCCGACCAGGGCGGCATCTACACCAAGGGCGGGACGGAAAAACCCGTCAGGAAGGTCGGAGCCGGCTCGAAGTCTGCGAAGCGTGACTTCGCTCCCGATTCGAAGTCTGGAAACAACAGACCCAGGACGAGCTCGGAGGGTGACACCTACGAGGCCAAGTATTCCAAGACTGGAAGCCTCACCGAAAAAGAGGATAAAAATTTCGACTATCCCGCTCTCAGGGAAGCTTTCGAACAGGCCTCGAGGAAGAAGAGGCTCAGGGAAAACAAGAAGTGTAAGTGCGGGGCCGAGATAACCAAGGAGGGGTGGACGGAGTGTAAGAAGTGCCACAAGTCGACCCACGAAGACAAGAAGCTGAAGGAGATGGCCGGCCAGTTCCCAGAGCTCGAAGATGACGATTTCATCCCCGGATCCGATCCGAATACCGAGAGCGACTTCAGCTACCTCGACGAGGAGATCCCTGACGAGGAGTTCGATCCGCAAGAAGACGAGTCCGACTACGAAGACTACCTCGACGACGACATGATGGACACGGGAGAAGTCGACGCCCAGTACGCTGGAGACACGTTCGGCCCGGAAGACGATCCGGAGCTCTACGACGACTATACGGATGAGCCCACGGGAGAGATCCCGGACGAGGAGTTTGGAGGGGACGGCGAGATTGACATGCTCGACGCCGACAGCCTCGACGCCATGGCGGACGAGGAGTTCGAAGATGACTACTACGACGAAGAGGGGAATCACATTCCTGACATAGACGATCCGGAAGGCGACTACACGGAGAACTACTGGGACAAGGACGAGGGGTACGACGATCCGGACGACTTCGACGAAGACGAAGAGATCGACGAAGAGGAGTTCCTGAGAGAAGGAAGGCGTCCGAAGGCGGAAGTGGTGTTCGACGGATCGATCGGGCTTGACCCGTCTGAGCTGAGAAGAGAAGCCAAGAAGTCTGTCGGACGGGTCATGGACATGTTCGGTCCCGACAAGAAGAAGGTGATAGTCTTTGACGAAGCCGGACGGCCCTACAACGACATGGAGTATACTAGGCTCCGGGACGGAAGGATCCAGTTCAACTGCTACGCCGACGAACACAACAGGATCTTGAAGTCGGAAGAGGCTATGAAGAGACACCTCTTCAACTTTTTCGTGGAGACTTACGAGAACAACGACATGGACGAGCCCGTGAAGGCGGAAGTCTATGAGGACAGATGACTAAATTGAAGAACAGGAGATAACGATGAAAGATTTTGTTTCGAACGCAGGAGTTCAGACCCCATATCACTTCCCGGAGGGAAAGGGCTACGGGCTTCCCCAACAAGTCAAACACCTCGGAAGCTTTACGGCCTTTTACAGGTTCGACAGCGGTGACGTCCCGGTCAACATCGTCGCCTCCAGCATAAAAGAAGCGGCCAAACTCGCATCGATGCCTGGAGTGATGGGTAATGACGCGGTCGAGCCCATCCAGATCAAGTTCGACGGCAAGACGGTCGGTGTGGCCATGCCCGTCAACATGATACAGTTCAGGACGATGATCACGCCCCAGGGAGCGAAGCTCGCCGGAGCGTGTGCGACTCCGGAAGCCTTCGAAGTCAGGAACGGCGACAACGTCATATTCCAAGTCCACGAGCCGTTCGGTTACGTGTTCGAGGGGTGGTTCAAGGGGGAGCAGAAGCTCTCGGACAAGAAGATAGCCGAGATTGACGTCTACGACAACTACGTGTCGGAGATCCTCTACGAGGCCAGGTTCAGGCACGAGCCGAAGTTCAGGAGCGGAAGGTACCTCGACCTCATGAGGGGTAACATAATCTCCATCGAGATGGTGGAAGATGAGGCCCTCCTCGCCCAGCTCGGGTACGTCGGAAAGGCCATGTGGGACGGCGGATCGGTCGCGGCCTACAACGCCATCATCGACAAGGCGAGCTTCAAGCTGCCGGTCGATAACGTTCCGGGGACTATCTCCTTCAGGAAAGACCCGGCGATCACCCAGCCCGGACAGATGAGCCTCACGGGCTCCTTCACGTTCAGCCCGATAGGCATCAACATCGTGGTGTCCCAGGCCCAGCTCGACAACCCCTACGGCTACGTCGTGGGCTCCGTGCTGAATCTCCAGTTCCTCGGTGACCTCCACATGCACAAGTGCAAGTAGGAGATCCTTGAATGTCTTTAGTTTCGGGGATATCATCGATATCCCCGATTTCGTCTGTGGTTAATTTTATTTTAGAAGGGAGAATATGACATGAAAAAAATGATTGCGATGACGGTGGTCCTCTTACTCTTCGCGGCGGGAACTTCCCTGTTCTGTCAGTCAGTCCAGACGTACGAGGTCGAGAGGATCAGCGGGAGGGTCGAAGTCGGCGGCAAGGCCGCCCAGGTGGGTCAGCTCCTGACAGGTGACACCCTCGTGACGGTGGCCCCTGGAGCGTTCGTGACCCTGAAGCATCTAGAGAGGTCGGTAGTGATGAGGGAGAGCGGATTGATAATCGACGTCGTCCCGAGAATCGGCTCGATAAAGATCAACAGGAATGTGACGATCGCCGAGGTGGACACGTCGGACAGACAGAGACAGACGGCGAGGGTCGGAACGGCTTCCGCGCGGGCGTCCGACGCGGCGAGTGACTTGGAACTCGTCGAATAGCCTTTCCCGTCGCCGGACTAACTGTCTATGGCGAACAGGGCAGAGTACTTACTCCAAGTAGAACAATCAAGTTACGATCCGAAACGACTCTACGCCCAGGAAGTCTTGGACACCTGGGCCTCGATGGGATCTCTCGTAGTAAATAAAAAGACTGCCCTCTACAACGGGGGCTCCCTCGTCAGGATAGACTGCACCGGTCCACTCAGGGACAGGATGGTGTACGTCCTCGAGACGTATCAGGTCGACAACGTCCGGAGACAGTTCATAAATTGGGACACCGTCACCGCCGACAACCTCGACGGGATGTACGCCGCCCAGGACGGGGTCACCCTCCCCTACTTCATGACCCTCAAGTCGAAGTGGATGAGCGACTTCTACCCCACCAATGACTTCCTCCCGTTCTCCTCGGACGACACAGTCGTCGACAACGGCAACGTGATAATAGAAGACGACGAGCTCGAGTTGATAATGGCTGACATGGGATTCCCGTTCGTGACGTTCCAGGACGTGGAGTACTCCAAGGCGGAGATATGTAGAGTCTGTATAAAGCCCGCCCTCCAGAGGTTCTTCACCTTCTTCCCGATCGTGGAGGAGCAACCCGGTTACGAGATCGGAGCGATAGGCTCGGAATTCCTCGTGCCGTTCCCGAAGAACGCGTACGCCTGCGTCCCCTACTACACCACCCCGGGCGGAGCCTCGAGCATGAACGGCGCCGGAAACCCCTTCACCTTCTACAACGAGCAGCTCATGACCGGAGGGCGGGGAATGGGCTTCGGAGCCGGCGGTCTCGGCAAAGGAGTGAGGTACACCGGTAAGATGAATCCCGGATTCGTCGGTCTCCAGCAGAGGAACGCGTGGCTCGACAAGCTCGCAGTCCAGCAGGCCTTCTTGAACTACTTCAGGCGTGAGAAGTATAAGAGGAAGAAGATCGACGGAAAATTATACGCGTACGGGTTCACCACCATAGGTGGAAATTTAAATTTCAAGTGGCTCTGTCAGTCGAACGACTGGAGCGACATACCGTTCGAGCTCCTCGAGCCGGTCGCTAGGAAGATGGCCAAGAGCGCCGTCCTCCAGCAGTTCGGAATGCTCAGGCAACTCGTGAAGGCCGACATAGCCGGTCAGCTCGACGCGACCGTCCTGACCAATCAGAGAAAAGAATATGAAGAAGATCTGAAGCCGATCCTCAACTCCGCCGGAGTCTACGGGGCGATGGCGATAGGAAGAGGAGGCGGTTGATGAGACCATCGAAGACTGGGAGGACGGACGTCCTCGGAAATCCCGTGTACTCTCACGAGGAGAGGCTCCAGAACGGATTGGAAGCCTCCAAGAAGGTGAGGCAGATGATCCTCCAGAACCTCTATGACGGGATAGCCTTCCGTGACATGGAGATGAAGGAGGGGCTCGAGTACTTGAAGGACGTCGAGGGGATCGAGGGTGAGCTGGCGAACAAGCTGTGGCTGAAGGCGTTCAGGAAGTGGAAGGACAAGAGGGACAGGGACGAGGCTGTGGGTCTTCAAGAATCGATGGGCTTCAATTCACCGTTCGGTTTCGGAAGAGATCACCAAGATACGTTCGACAAGATGAAGTCTCTCTTCGGTAAAAAAGAAAAGAAGCCCCAGAAGACGGCCGCCGACGTCGTGGCCCAGCTCATCCGAAACGGCTGCGTTCAAAGAGATTACGTGGTGAAGTGTTTGGAAGACGCGGGCTTCGACGACGATGAGATTCAAGATGCCGTGCGTGGATCCAACGTCCTCAGGGAATTTGACGAAGAAAAATGGAAACACTTCAGGGACAGATCGGAAGACCACCTCACCAAGGACCATCTCAAGAAGGGATTCAACAGGCGGGGGCTTGGGGGATACTTCACCCACGAAGTTCCAGAAATAATCGACCAGATCAGGAGCGGGAGCTTGGACGTCGCTGATATGGAAGCCGACGACCTCGTGATGGAAGCGATGAGACGGGCTGGGAAGGTGAAGAAGGACGACCCCACCAAGATCGATTGGGAAAAGAAAAATTTCATACAGAAGATGTTCGAGGAGAAAGAAGTGAGCGATGACTTGTACTCGGAGTACCACCGGGAAAAACTGGTGGATGGATTCATCCGCCTCAGGGAACTCGAGAGTCCGAAGCTGAAGTTCTGGGATGAGAGCCTGAAGAACCAGGTGAAGGACGGGACGAAGTCGGTGGACGATGCCGTCCAGCTGATGATCACCATGGGCTACAAGCCGGACGAGGTGAAGGTGTTCCTCAGGAGCCTCAAGGAGTCGGGGATCGAAGTGGGTGACAGGCTCAGGGAGGGGTACCTCTCCGACATGGCCGTATCTTTCGGACAGAAGATCCCTCTGGCGGGCAGTCTCAGAAAGAAGAGGGACAGGTTCGCCCGCGACTACTGGACGAAGAACTATCCGGAAGAAGCCACGAAGTTTTACGCCGAAGAGGACGAGAAGGCCCGACTGAAGAAGAGGGACGAGCTCGAAGCGAGGTATCCTTACAAGAAGAAGGAGAGGGAGAGACGTGAGATCGCCGACGTCAAGATGAAGCAGTGCGAGGCCGAAGGACACACCACCTTTAAGAGTATCATGTCGTGGTTCGAAGACGTCGCCTCCCAGGACGCCGAGTTCATGGAAATGTTCGCGACCAAGAAGTCCATGCTCAAGATGGTGTCAGACTTCCTAGTGGAGAGGGGTCAGGCGTCTTCACAGATGCGTACCAGATATCAGAACGGCCTGTCGAAACCGAAGGAGAAGCCGACCACCGCCGACAAGGCCAAGGAGAAGCTGACGAAGAAGGTCCTCGAGGAGACCAGGAGGATGAGCGCGGGTGAGAAGCTCGCCAAGCACTTCGCCCAGGTCGAGGCCAAGAGGAAGCACGACGAGAAGATGTTTCAGGAGAAGTATCCGACCCTCGCGGGCATGGAAAAGAAGAAGTCATTAATGGACGAGTTCGAAGAGCTCCAGACGAAGTGGAGGCTCGAGGACGAGTCGGAGAGATTCAGGAGAGGAGAGTAATCATGGTCACCGAACGACTTTATCTGGAACTGATCGATAAGATCGACGAGAGGCTGGAGCAGGCCCACGAGGCCGTCCAGAAGATATACGGAATGTGCGCGATCGCTGGGGAGTACAGGGACGCCAGGGAGAAGATCAAGTCCCTCGCCTCCGACGCCCTCAGCCAGCATCAGAAGATCGCGGACAGGATCCGGAGCCTCAAGTCGACGAGGGTCGACCCGGACACGTACGACAAGGGCGAGACGTTCGAGTCGACTTACGAGGGGGAGTAGGACGTGAAGCTGTTCGAGAGGGTCCTACTCGAGCAGACGATACGGGGTAACCGAACGTACTATCACGGCGGACCGCTCCCGTTCGACATATCTCTGGGGCTCCTCGCCAAGGGAAGGAGCCTCGTATACCTCACGCCGGACGAGGAGTACGCCACCAGGTACGCCCAGAAGTGCATGGACGGGGACGGGGACACCGGATTCATCTACCTCTGCAAGATCACCCGACCGCTGAACATATTCAACGCCAGGTCCGACACCGATCGGAAGGCGATGATCAAGTACTTCAGGGAGTCGGAGGAGTGGGCCGAATACTACGAGGAGTTCCTCGACGACATACTCGACACCCTCGACATAATGAAGGACCAAGACTGGCTCGAGTCGAAGGGGAAGATTTCCAGGCATGACCTCTTCAGGAACTGTAAGACTCTCGGCTACGACGGAGTATTCAACTTCGAGACGCACATGGACCTGTCTGGGAGACCGGCGATAGGCCTGTTCGTGGAGAACGACGAGTCGAGGAAGGGGTACTACAGCATCCCACACCCGGACGTGAAGATCCTGGCCAAGAAGCAGCTCACCCTCCACAAAGACAGGTACGACAGGAAGAAGAAGAAGACGATCGAGCACGGCGGTTGGATCTACACCTAAATTTTCAAATTCCCATTCACCAGCTATTTACTCTGTAGAGTGGTCAAGATACCACCAAAGGAGAGTATATGGCTCAGAATGAGAAGATGGGGGCGGAACCCATCAACCCGAATGAGGTCAGGGAATCTGAAGACCTCAAGGAGATCCGGAGGGGGGTCAATAAGATCCATAACACCCCGGCGGGATACATACCCGTGGAGCTTTCGACCAGGGGAAGGATAGGCGCCCCGGCCCTGTTCCACATAAGGAACCTGAACACCGAAGACTTGATGGAGCTCGGCCTCAGCGACGAGGAGAACTTACCGATCAAGGCCGTCACCATGCTCGACAATATAATCCTCGAGCACGATCCGGCCAGGATAGGAGCTCCGGGGACGGTCACCGTCAGGGACTTTCACGAGAAGGAAGTCATGGAGCTCATCCTCTTCGTGTACGAGGCGTTCTACACCGACACCCTCAACGAGCTGTCGTGGTCTCTCACCGAAGAAGACATCGAACACCTCAAGAAGACGAAGGGCGGAGAGGACTCCGACGAGTACAGGTCGTTCATGAGGGCGATCGAGCAGAAGCAGTTCGTGCCGAAGTTTGACGTCCACCTCCCGACGGCGATCGAGTATCACGAGGTCTCGGACGACATAAAGACTTCCGTCAGGGTCAGCGGTAGGAACGGATTCACCGCCAGGTTCGGCCTCCCGAAGTACGGCGACGTCATCGACCTGAAGTACTTCATAGAGGAGAAGTACAGGGAGGAGGACAAGAGGTACGCCCACGTGGCCCAGATCCTCAAGACGAGGAAGGACGCGGAGGACAGGCTCATGAGGGGAGAGAACGTCAACCTCAGGGGAATACCCGACGTTCCGAAGAGTGAGAAGGACAAGTTCAGGGAGTACGAGATCGAGAAGTCGATATTCGCCATGACGGCGATCAAGGCGTACCACCTGTTGGAAATAAATCACGTGGACCCCACCAATCCTGACAAGGTGTTTGACGTGTCCAAGCTTCCTCTGGAGAAGAAGATAGAGCTGGCCAGGTCTCCCGAGATCGACCACTCGACGTTCCAGCAGGTACAGGACATGTTCTCGAAGCTTCAGTTCGGCATAAAGGAGGAAATAACCGTACGCGACCCGATCATGGAAAAAGTCGTCAAGCGGAAATACGCCTTTCAACTCATTGATCTACTTCAGGCCATTCGGGATAAAAGACCTGCTGAAGTTGTACTCACTTACGAGTGAGTTTAACGGAATAGGCTTCGAGGAGTGGAAGCGTCTCCCGGCCCACACGATGTTGGGAATTTGGGGAGCCGTCAAGGAGATATACGAGATCCGGAATAAGAAGAAGAAGGAGGACGAAGAGTCCCAGTCTTCGGGCGTTTCGATGCCGGGCAACGTGAGCTCGATGCTGAGCATGGCGAGGTCGATGAGCTCCGGCGGATTCAAAGCTCCGAGCGGAATGAATATGCCGAAGATGCCCACGATGAGGTGAGACTGACCGGGGAGGATATCCCCGGTTTTTTCATCCCCGGACTAGTTCAGTATGGCAGAAGGTCTCGGAGAAGCTCTAGGTAATTTGATCAGTAACGCGGGTCAGGGTGGCGGTCAGACCCAAGATCCGAACACTCCGATCATCGCGACCAACACTCAAAATATCGCCGGGGGAATAGAGGGCCTCACCGCCGTCCAGAACAGGGCCGTCCAGGCGTTCGAGTCGATGAACACGTCGATGAAGGACCAGTACGTCCTCCTGACGAAGATGGTCGACAGCCTCGTCGCCATCAGGGACTTCGCCGCCTCGGAGGAGACTCCGGAAGACAGGAAGGAAGCCGACGTCGTCTCCGCCAAGAAGGAGCCGGACGAGTCAGACCTCACCAAGCTGCCTGACAGGTACGCCATGCCGGGCCTCCTGGTCCACAAAGACCTCGTGGAGTTCAAAGGCTCCATGGAGATACTCATGGCCGAGCTCATCGGCATCGGGACCCAGGGCCTGGACAACGCCAGGGGACAGAACGACGAACTCCTCACCGCGATCAACGAACTCATAGGGACTTCGGAGAGGACCGGGACGGCCCCGGGCGGCACGTCGGACGAACTCATGACCCTCGTCTCCACCATCTCCGGACAGATCGACAATACGTCCACGGTCCTCGCCGCCAACCACTCGGAGCTGATGGTCACCCTCAGTGAGATCCTTGGAAAGCTCGACGGGATGGCTGGGGAGGCCGCCGGGGTGAAGCCGAAGGATAAGAAGGAGGGGGAGAAGGACAAGAACGCCGAGGGGGAGAAGGGAAAGGGTGGAATAAAGAAGATCTTCTCAGACCTGATGAAGGGAGTCGAGGGGATCGGAAAGATGGCCCTGGCCCTCATAGGGTTCGCCGCCGCCGCCGCGATATTCGTCCTGATCCCGTGGGGCCCCGCCATGGTCGGCCTCGCCATGTTCGCCCTGTTCATCGCCGGCGTCATCCTCATCGCCCACATAGTCTCCAAGATGGAGCTCGGCAAGAAGATGTACGAGTTCCTCGACATGGTGTTCATCATGACCCTCGCGTTCGTGGCGTTCGGAGTGGCCATGATGCTGATGTCCATCGTCGCCGCCCTCGTCGGACCGGCCATCCTCGGGGCCTTCGTCATGATGGGATTCTTCTTCCTCTTCATGATCGTCTCGATCCTGATCTCGAAGCTGTGGAAGGTGTCCAACGTATTCTTCGGAGAAGCCGTCTTTGGACTCTCTGCCGCCCTCATCCTCTTCACCGTGGCCATGATGCTGATGCCGATCGCCGCGATGATCGCCTGGAGCAACATCCCCAGCATCCTGGCCATCCTCGGCATGTTCCTCCTCTTCGCGTTCCTCGGGAGCTTCATCTCCCCGAAGGGGAAGGGCGGTGGTGGAATAAAAGACTTCGCCAAGGGATGTATCCAACTCGCTCTGGCCCTGATCATATTCACCGTGACCATGGTCATCCTGTTCCTCCTCGCGACGAGGGGATTCCTCGGAATAGTGCCACCGATGATGAGTCCGACCTTCTGGGTCGGACCTCTCCTGATCACCGCGATGTTCCTACTCTTCGTGGCTCTCGGAGTCATGATTGGAAAAAGAATCGACGATCTTAAAAAGTTTGCCATAGGAGCCATCCTCCTCACAGTGGGATTGATCCTATTCGCCATCGGGCTCCTCGTTCTAAATTGGGTATACAAGAAACTCATCGAGAGCGGTCCCCTGATCGAATTTGGACAATTTAAAATTCCATTCAGTGTCATATTGATAATGGGACTATTCCTCGCGTTTATCGCTATCGGAGCTGTAGCCAGTAAGGCAATGGGGGATATGATCAAGTTCGCCATCGCGTCTATTCTTATGACGATCGGTCTCGTCCTATTCGCGATCGCCCTCAACCTCCTCATCGACGCTGGGGAGAGGATCCTTCAGAAGCCACTGGCGTTCATAATTCCGATGCTGACGTTCCTCGTCCTCCTCGTCCTATTCACGGTGATCGGCGCCGCTCTGGCCTCCGGAGCCATCATAGGCATAGCCCTCTTCGCCGTCGGCGCCATCCTCATGTCCGTCGGGCTCCTCCTCTTCGGTGTGGCCCTCAACCTCCTCCTCGACGTGGGTGAGAGGGTCTTGGAAAATCCGATGGCCCTCGTGGCCGCGATGGGTGCCATGGCCGCGGTGATGATCGGGATGGCCCTGCTCGCAGTACCGGCCGCGATCGCCATAGTCGCCGGCGCCCTGTTCCTCGCCGCGTCCATCCTCCTCGTCCCGGCCCTCATACTCTGGGGACAGGCCTTCAAGCTGATGATGGAGAACACACCTGACACCGATAAGATAGACCAGTTCATGTCGATGATCAAGTACACCATGGGACAGTTCGGATTCGGAATGGCGATCGCCGCGGCGAAGGCGCTGATCGGAGGGGTCGCCGCCCTGGCCGCCACCCTCCTCATAATGGGCGTGTTCGTGGCCGCGGGTCGGACGTTCGACATCGCCATCGACATCTACAAGAAGACCCGTGAGTACGACGTCGACGAGCTCATGAAGCCCTCGATAGACCTCATACACAAGATAGCCTCCATCGGAAAGAACCTCAAGGGAGTGAGCCTCGAGAGCGCCGAGGCGTTCAAGGTGATACTCGACGCCACCCTCGGAGCGATGGAGAGGATAGTCGCCATGATGGACGCCCTCGCCGATCCGAAGATGAAGGAGAAGATCCCGCCCGCCCAGGAGGCGTTCAGGATGATCCTCGATAAGTTCTTCGGTGTGGACCCGAAGAAGGGCGGATGGACGGGAGATCCCCTGACCCTGATCGGTCTGATGAGGGCGATAGCGAAGTCTGGAGTGGAGATCACCGACGGTCAGAAGAGGGCCGCGGAAGCCCTGGTGCCTCTCACTCAGGCCCTCGGCAACATCACCGACATGATCGTCAAGCTGCAGGCCGTGGACGTCGACGCCGGGGTCGCCTCGATCAGGAAGATGCTCCCGTTCATGACGGAGCTCACCAGGTTCGCCACCATATTCAAGTCTGACGGGATGTTCAGGACGGGGAGCGAGGAGCAGTTCGCCATCGCCAAGAAGAGCATAGACTCCATGATTCCGATGATCGACTCGATCCAGGTCCTCGTCGACAAGGTGAGTCCATTGAAGGGGGCGAGTGAAGAGGGGGCCGAGGCGGTCCGACAGTCGATGAAGCTGATCACAGAAATCACTAGGTTCGCGGAGCAGTTCAAGGCCGGCGGATGGTTCACCAAGAGCAGCTCGGAGCAGTTCAAGGTGGCCAAGGACTCGATCGACGCCATGATGCCCCTCCTCGCTTCGGTGGACAGGTTGGCCCAGACGGCATCGAGGATAGAGTACGAGGGGTCGTTCCCTCAGTTCGGTGAGACGATCAAAGTCAACGTGATCGATAGCCTCGTCGAGCTCGACGAGGCTATCAGGAGGGTGGAGTCTTTCGACGCCTCGATGAAGAGGCTGAACACCACCCTCAAGGCGTTCGTGAAAGACAACCAGGACGCGATCAGGGGAGGTAACGGATTCCTCGATAAGGCCGCCCAGTTCGCCATCAACGTGAAGAACGCCGTCACCGCGAAGATCGGTGGAACCCCCACTGCTGGCGCGGCTGGTGCCGCCGGAGCGACGGGCGGAAAAGATCCGATCGATTCCATCGCGAAGAACGTGTCGGCGATCGCGAAGAAGATGATGGCGCCAGGCGCCGACGAGTGGGGAGGAGCGGTTAAATGAGTTACGTGAAGTACGATACGGTACCCAATACTTCAAGTGGAAAGAATGGTCTCAAGCTGACCGATCCGAAATCGTTCAAGGAGGGGATCGATCCGAAATCTCTCTATCGAGATGATACTCAGACCAGAGATCAATTTCCTGAGCATCTCGGTACGCCGAACCCGGCTTATAACTATCTCAAACAGGATAGTTCCAGAGGCGAGTGGGGAGTCCATCCACAGCCGTTCATCAATAAATATAAAGTTTGTGATGTCGCCGTTTATAAAGCAGGACTTCACCCACGCCACATATCTCCTTCGAGTCAAGATTTTGGAAACTGGAGAAAGAACTCTGCAATAAAAGTTGATCCGAATATACTTCTGATGACTGATGCCCATACGATGTCGGGTGGATACTCACATGAGATTGGAAAGGCTTGGGATGGAATGAAACCTGGATTTCTCAATCAGGTGGAAGGAGCTATTGAAATGGCCAGACTGATGTCGGGTAGTCAAGAAGCTGCTGAGGGAGGAAAATTTGTTTCAAAGTACAGAGAAGTTCCAGTATGGAAGGGAACTACACCGGCCCAATTCAGTGATCTTAAATTTCATTTTGAATTTGGAATGGCAGGAATTTACAGTGGTGAACATGAAGTAGTTCGGCCCATTTTCGCCCTCGCTTCTCAATTCACTCCTTATTTTGCATATGAAGATAATTATTTAAAAGGTCCAGCCCCTACAGATGCCGTATACTTTGTTGAAATGGCATCTTCTATGATTGACTATGTCAAAAGTGGTGGATTAAAAAAAGATATGGATGAAGTCGTCGCAGGAGCTAATTTTAGCTCAGCTTCTGACACGGCTGGAACTCTCGTAAAAGCAGCCACTAAAATTCAAAATATAATCTATAACGCAATTGATCAGGGAATTCAAAAAGGGGCTAATCACGGACTCATGTCCATTCACGTCCGTTACGGTCGCTTCGTCACTGGACCGTACTTCGTAAAGAATATCAACTGGGATCTCGACTTTTCAGAGGTCGACGAATACGGATTTCCATTCAAGGGGACCCTGAGCCTCGGTGGTCTCCAGTCCCTCTGGGTCACCACGTCGGGTGACTTCATCAATTCGTTCAACGCGGAGACTTGATATGAAGAGTAGATACGACTACATGGAAGAATCGAGGATCCAAGATCCCGAAGACAACGACTTCTACGCCGACGTCCTCACCCTCTCGTACGACCGTGGAATACTCACGCAGATCCCCACGATGCACAGGGTGACTGGACCAGACCTCTGTAAATTTTGGAAGCTCATGTACGACAAGTACAACGTGGCGGAGATGGACGACGTCCTCCTGAACATCAACGGGTTTCCATACCTCGGGATGCTCAAGCCGGGAGACGAACTGTACCTCGTGAAAGACTCGGACTTGGACGGTTACGTCACGTCCAGACGGACCGGAGAGGATCCAGACTAGAATCGGAGTCGGAGGCGAACACTCCGTCCACGTGGTGCCTCATGTTCTCGGCGAACACGTTCATGTTCCTGTCCACGTCCTTCCCGTCTTCGACGTAGAGGACCTGACCGAACGTCTCGTCCACGTGAGTGATCACCAGTGCCCTCTTCACCTCAGCCCTCTTCTCCATGTGTATGTTCCTGATGAGCCTGTTGACGTCTATCCGGGCGTACCTCTGAGGTCCCTGCCACTCGTTGGGGACGTTGGTGAGGTCGTCGGCGTAGAACAAGTCTTCCTTCGCGCACTCGTATTTGAGCGGACCGGCGCCGTGCCTCGTGACGTAGGGTCTAGTGACGAAGTACGACGTGACTTCCGCCTTTCCCTTCAGCTCGTTCCGTTCTAGGAACCTGAGCGGGACGTCCACTCCGACATCTGAACCGGAGATGTGGGGCATGTTGTCTTTCCTGTTCATGTCCAGCTCGAGCCCCTGTCCCATCTCGAACACGATGTCTTTCGACACGTCGAATATGCCGAACTTGTCCACGAGGGGAACGCACTTGAGGGTGTGCTGTAAGTCTTGCCAGTAGTGATCTTTGAAGTTCGGATCTTCGAGGAACTTCATGGACGAGAAGTCGAGCTTGTCCTTGTAAAAGTCTATGAGCTTCCTCCAGATGCGGTCGAACTCAGACTTCTCTATATGCCTGAAGTCTTCCAGGCGGAGACCGAAGTTTTCGTTGGCCCTGCACTGGGTGGCCCAGATCCCCATCCCGCACGATCCGTGCCTCTCTCCACCCCTCAGTCTCTCGAGGTGCTGGTTGAACAACATGTCGTGGGGGAACGTGACGAGTGGGTTCTCCCCGTACACCGACGGTTCGAAGCCCTTCTCCTTCAATTCGTTCCACTCCTCGACGAAGGCCATGGGGTTGACCATGAACTCCCTGGCGAGGACGGTGGGCTTCCTGTTGAGGGTACCGGATCCGAAGTGGTGAAAGGTGTGGGACACTTTGCCGTTGGAAGAGGTGTGACCCCTCTGAGGCCCGCCGTTACAGAGGACGACGATAGCCCCTTCCCTGTCAGCCAGCTTGGCGGTGACTGAGCCCTTGCCCTCGTCACCCCAGTTGGCACCCATGACTATCGAAATTTGTCTTTTCATTATCAGCCTCCTCCCCAGGCGGCGTGACAAGCTCATACCGTCAGTCGATCACGACTTCCTTGAGCTTCTGTTTTTTCTTCGTCGGAGCTACGTCGGGTTTTCCTTCAGTCCTCGCCATCTTTATGAGGTCGGTTATGATCTGCGGGATCTTCTCGACGTCCGTGACGTGGATGGCCCTCTCTCCGAGGAGCTTCTTCCAGTTGGCCACTTCGTTCTGGCCCCTGGGCTTCACGATGAGGTGGAACACCTCGTAATTTTTCTGACACTCCGCGATGATGGCCTTCGTCTTCACGTCCTCCGTCACCTCGTCTCCGAGGAACTCCTTGAGGTGCCTGGCGGGGATCTCGTCGAGACAGTTCTCGTCCCCTATCGTGAAGAGGAACCCCTTCTGTCCCCTCTTCTCCATGCTGTCGGTGACGGTGTGTTTCGCGGCGAAGTAGTAGGCGAGGTTATACGACTCGCCGTCGTTCCCTCCGCCCCCGGCCTCGAAGTATACTTCCCTGAGCTGTTCGGCTATCCTGATGTCGGCCTCGAACTGGGTCACCTGGAGGGGCGCCGAGTCGCAGTAGGAGTCACCTATCGCGAGGAACATGAGGTGAGGATCCGTGCAGGGCTTCTCGTCGTAAATCTTGGTGATCAGTTCATTGAGCTGGTCCTTCGCGATGCTGGTCGCGAGGTGACCCATCGATCCCGTCACGTCGAGTCCGATTATGATCGGTGTCGATTGTGGATTGTCGGTGCTGTCCCTCGATTCCCTGAGCTTGATCCCTTTCGGATCCAGTGCCGTCTGGACCCTCTTATTTTTATATACGTCGCCCGCCGTCTTGGCTGAGCGAAGTCCCGTGCTGACGGAATACGTCGCGAATGAATCTGTCGTCCACCTTCCCGAGCCCATGGTATTACCTCCCTGGTCTTTCTATATCGTCAAATTAACCGTACGCCGTCTCGGGATCTATCACGAGGGGTACGAACTCCCTCTTTCCGACGCTCTCGTCGACGGCTTCGTCCCACGCCTTGAGCTCCTCGAACGCGTCTCCGGCTGGAGGCTCCTCGCACCACCGTCTGACGTACTTGTATGCCCCTCCCGAAAAGTAATTCTTCGCGAGGACCTTGATATCCTTTATATCCGAGTTCTTATTACCGTCGTCCATCTCCACCGTGTCCCACCATCCTCCCGGAAGGAATATGGAGTGACCAGAAGCCCATATCATCAGGTTCTGGGGTTGGAACCCTCCGTAGACGATATTGTTGACTTTGAGGACGCAGGAGAGCTTGATCATTCTCGAGATAGACCACATCATCACGGTGTCGAAGTCTTTCGAATTCAGACCGCCTTCCACCACGTCGAGGGGGTAGCAGTCGGTCTCCTTCCTGATCACGACTATCGGCTTGTGCTTGTCATCCTCGAGCATCGACCACTTCATCGGGAGTACCGACTGCACAGTCTTCTTCATCTCCTCCGATCCGTACTGGAGCCTCTCGACGTCCCTGATCCGGTTGGCCTTGGGCCAATCGTTCTTCCCGTAGAACTGGTACACCACGTTGTTATCGCACACGAGGGCGGAGCCCCCTGAAAACGCCATAGACCTGTGATATCGGATCTTCAGGGGTTCCCCGGTTATCAGTTTCAGCTTGAGCTCCTGCATGGTTCAAAATTAACCCCAGCTAAATCTTCATGGAAGAACAAGAATTACAGAGAGTCAGGGAGATGAGGATAGACCAGATGAAGGGCTGCTTTTCGATGCAGGACTTTACGGAATTGAAGTTCCTCTTCGTGAAGGCGTGGGAGGAGGCTTTCGAGCTGGGATACTCCCACTGCGAGTCTGGAAAGAAGAGACCCAAGAAGAAGTCTTAGTCAACTTCAGTCCAGGAGGATCATCTCCTCGATGTCGTCGACGTCGTCGAACCGCCCGGTTATGGCGAGCGATTTCTGACTCCAGGCGTACTCGTCGTTGAACGTGAACCACACGTCCTTATAGTATCCCCCGGTCCCTCCCGTCCTGGCGAGGGGCTTCTTGAGGGTCGGCGTCGTCGAGTCCGGCCAGTAACACCAGTCGAAGATCCTCCATTCGTCGTCCGACGCGAGGTATATACAGTAGGCGTGCCCGCCCTCCACCTTTCCGTCGGTGACGTATCCGCACGCCACCTTCACCCTGTAGCTGGGTATTCCGGCGTTGATGGCCAGGGCCGCTATCAGTATGGCCCCGTCTTCACAGTCACCGAATCCTGCAGCGGCCGTCTCGAACGGAAACAGCCAGTAGTCGGGGGCGTCGTACTTCTCGTCGTCGAAGGAGTACGTGAGTACCTTCTCGGGTCTCATCCTGAAGCCCGCGAGGACCTCGGACACTTCGTATACCTTGAAGTCTCCGCCCGCGTAGAAGTCCTGCATCCTTCCGGTACATACGAACTTCTGTATCCTGTACATCGTGTCGTCGTGATTGGCCCCTTTCAGCTCATACTTCTTCACCAGGAACTTCATCACCGAGTCGTTATTGGAGATGAACGTCTTGACGTCCACCGCGAGCTGGAAGTAGCTCCAGAATCCGACCGCCCGGTTGGTGTCGTTCTTGAGGACCCTGCCGTAGTAGGCGATGTCGGCCTTCTTCCACCTCGAATTCCAATACTCGGCCTTGATCTCCTCTTCCGTCTTCGGCGGCGGGACGACCCGCACGACCTCTATGATCTTCTCGACCGGCTTTTCGACCACCTTCTCCCTGATCACCTCCACTTCCCTGATGACTTCCTCCCTCACCACGGAAACGTTCTCCACTGGGACTTCAATGATCTTCTCGACCACCTTCTCCTGGATCACGGGGACTTCCCTGATCTCCACCACCCTCTTCTCGACGACTTCCGGCTTCCATCCGAGAGACTTCAAGATCTTCAACAGCAAGTTCTTCATGGAAAACTAGTCCCGGAACTAGATGGAAATGAAGAAGATTTTTTTATTTTTATTGGTCGTCTGCGTGATGGGACTGGGATCTTGCGCTCCGAAGTCGGAGAAGAACCCCCCGACTCCGGTGATAGTCGTGGGCCCGGCTGGAGGGGCTCCGGAGGTCGGATTTTCCATCGGGGAGAACGAGTTCCTCTACGACGACGAGGGTGAGTACTTCGAAGACGGGGTGGCCTACCTCCTCCATTCCGGAGAAGAGTACAGCCGACTGGCGGACGGCACCTTTTGGATCTGGAAGGAAGAGGGGTGGACTTCACTGCCCGACGTTCCGGGCCTCGTGAGGGTCAGACTCAACAGCATCGCCGCGAAGAACAAGTGAGGTTAATTTAACGATATGGCTAAAAGCAGGAAGCTTCCCGAAGGAGTCAGCGACTGGACGATGAGGATCATCGACCAGCTCCCGGACGACTTCATCATCGAGGGCGGAAACGAAGGCCTCGAGTACATCAAGGTCCGGGGGATGATCGGAAAGTGGGGAGTCGTCATCCAGTACGACTTCAACCGCGACGAGTCGATGTGTCACGTTCGCGGGACCTGCATAGACGAGAAGAGCGTCGAGGGGACAGTCCCCGTGGACGAGCTCAACGGTGAGATCATCAGGGCCTTCCTCACGTCTGAATGATTTTCTCACGTGAGGAAATCATTCAGACGAGGGAGGGTGTCCACCAGAGCTTACATAGGAATGATCCTCGACCACGGGGATCCCCTGCCCACCGACGACCCCGGTAAGATCAACACATACACTTTCAAATACGTCCAGCTCCTCCACGACGGATATCCGTCCCACGTGATCCCCATCCTCCACGCGCACGACGTCGAGGGGTTTTTTGAAAAGGGAACGATAAACTCGATGGAGATGGACAAACACGGTAACCTCCACCTAGAGCCGAGGGAGGCAGAGGGAGAAGGGGCCAGGACTGAACATATGAACGCGAAGTGTGTCCAGGGCCTCTGTGACCTGATGTGCAGCTTCGTCGAACACGTGTATATGTATGATCGTGAAGAGGATGAGTGGATGGTGGACAGGGACACCCTCTTGGAAATGAGGAAGGAAAGATGGCCGATAAATTGGTGGCTTCCGAAGGAACAATCAAATCCCGACTAAATCGAGATGAGCCGTCTATTCAGCAGAGTACTCAGGGAAGCCCTGATGCTCGAGTCCCCAATCAACGTCCGTTTCAAAGCCCAGCTGGAACTGATCTCCGACCCCTCCAAGAGGTCCAAGGTCGAGAACATGCTCAGGCGGACGGAGATGAGGAATATAAGCGAACCGGCTTCCAGCACGGGAAAGTACCATCCGAACTTCGCCCACGGCGACTACGGCCTCTCAAGGCACACCAAGGCGGTGGTGGCCTTCGTCTCCGATATGTGTACTACGTTCACCCACCTCGACCGGGACGCCATGATCATCGCGGCCCTCATGCACGACATGGTCAAGTACGTCGGGGAGGGGAAGTATACGGTGAAGGATCACGCGGCCCAGGCGGCCGAACTCCTCCGGAACGAAGGACTCGACGACGAGGCGAGGCTCGTGGCATCACACATGGGCAAGTGGGATAAGAAGGGAGCTCAGGTCGAGAAGGAGGACGAGAAGCTCCTCCACCTCGCAGACTATCTCGCCTCCAGACAGTACATCTCCATAGACTTCGACGAGGACGACAACATCATCACCAACAACGTCGGTAAGACGAGCGTCGACAAGGACAGGCTCAATAAGCTGGAGCGAGACGAAGACGAACTCGCCATGGTCAGGGGTGAAAAAGAAATTCCGTTCTGATCGGCGTCCACGTTAATTTATACGTAGATATGGATAGCATTGAGTACGAAGATCCGCCCCAAGAGAAGATTGTTTTTTCCGACGACGGGGCCGAGTGGTACGGAAACATCGAAGACAAGCCGAATATCGAGAGGACCCTCTTCAAGCTCCAGGCTGACTTCTACGATCCGAAGAACGAGAAGAAGAAGAACGCCATCTGGAGCGAGATGCTCGGACACGTCCAGGCGTACGCCAGGAGCCTCGTCCTGAAGAGGGTGAAGGGCCACAAGTTCATCGAACCGGAGATCATCTGGGACAAGTCTACCCACATAGCCCTCCAGTTCATGGCCCAGTACATGAACAGGCCGGGATTTCACGTCGGGGCCTCCTTCGCCGGAATGCTCCAGTGGAAGGTGGTCGAGGGGCTGTACAAGGACTGGAACGAAGAGAGTCACGAGAGCCTCAACGCCCTGATCGGCGACACCGGAAACGACCTCGAATCGATGCAGAAGAAGGTCGGGATGGAGCCCCTGTTCGGTGACGCCTACGAGGAGCCCGGGTCCTTCATAGACAAGCACTCCGTACGGGACAAGGTGAGCGAGCTGTTCGAAGACTTGGACGTCGGATGTTCGAACGATCCCAGGTTCTCCCTCCTCGGAAGGGTGTGGTTTTCCATAAATCTCAGGAAGCCCAAGAACAAGCACTGTCGGGGCATGTTCATGAAGAGGTGGGCGGCAGACTACCAGACGAAGAAGATCCTCGAGAGGGAGATGCTGTCCTTCAAGAGGAGATTGGCCGGTCTGAACTAGTTGTCTATGAGCGACTTCTACACATCATTCAAGACGGCCGAGAGGCTGGAAGAGGGCTTCATGGGTGCCCTGGGAAAAGGAATTCATAAGGCTGGACAGGCCATAGAGAATTTTCAGAAAAATAGGGCCTGTCCAGCCTTAT
>Ga0209737_10001042_pt1 | contig 20798 bp, 26 predicted proteins | sample TergutCu122P3_FD_187284 | JGI IMG/M metagenome (GOLD analysis project Ga0209737, IMG submission 187284) | Cubitermes ugandensis P3 segment gut microbial communities from Kakamega Forest, Kenya - Cu122 P3 (SPAdes) (version 2) | ecosystem: Host-associated > Arthropoda: Insects > Digestive system...
CTGCCTCCTCTTTTCTTTTTATTTTTTACGCTCTAAACGTTCTGTGAAGTATGCTTGTTAATGTTTTAGCTGTTATAACCTTCTTTGTGCCTTGCTTTCTGACTTTCCGCTTTTTAGGAGGTAATATTATATTTCATTGGTCACAGTTAAATGCTTGTTTTTTAATTTTGAGCCTTTTTACGGGAGAACAACAAATGGTCTTATGTGTCTAATTATCTGACTTTTTAGCCCTTTTCTGTGAAAAACACGTGACAAACTCGTTTTTTCATAAGACTGCCACTATCAGCGGTGCTGATGTTGGAAGAATCATGAAACCACAAAATGCTTTCATGGAAGACTTCACCATCGGCTGCAACCGATGATAGAAGAAACATGAAAACAGTAAATGCTTTCATGGGAAAATCGAGCTAAAACTCAGGTAATTAGGTGTACAATCAGATAAGGTAAAAAACATTAATATGCCTTAATCATAAAAAGAAGCCTAAAATTGTTGCTAAAATTTTGTAATGTACCTAAAAAACGGGAACTTATCACTACAACGAATAATACTTCAAATTACAGTCAGTACATCGTGTCTTGTCCATGGAAACATGGCTCAAAATGATTTTTTTCTCAATCAATAATCATCAAAAATATCTATCCTGTTCGCATAAGTACTGCATTCAAACACTGTTCGCTGTAGTGATAAGTTGCTTATTTTGTCTTAATTTAAAAAAGTAATGTAAATGAGTAAACTTAGAGACTGTAGTCTCGCCCTTGTGGTTTTATATTTGGTGTTTTTGTACCTGTTTCTGGAATTTGTGGTAATGGAATAGGTGGTGGAATATTTAGTGTTCTTGAAATAAATACTGACTCAATAAAGACTACGTTTGATATCTGTTGGATGATCATTTGTGTTGGTGGTTTTTTCTGTTCAAAATCTTTGAGTATTTTGTCAATTTCGTTTTTTTCACCATTCACATAAGCATTGCCTTTAATGTTTATCTGCGCAATGGATGGATTATATGATATTGAAAGTACATACGGGACTTCTAGTGTTTCGTCTTGTTTTTTCTCCATGCCTATAACATTTATGTTAGTGTTAATTTGAATCGGTGGTATTGGCTTACGGATATCCCAATACCGTTCAGCTGTGATGTTTGATATAACTACGTTTACTTTAAGCATGATGGGTCAAAAAAGAAATAGTGCGTTGAAAGATTTAAAACTGCTTATTAAAAATTACTTTTGTTTATAACGTGTAAAGCCACAATGCCCGCAAGTGTATCTAGAACTGTGGTCTGCCATAAAATATCCTGGTCCACAACGCTCACATGTTGGGCGTGTACGGGAAACTTTATCACCTTCAACTTTATACATAACATTAACACCATCGGCTTTCTTTTTCACTTTTTCTTTTGATTTGTTTTCAGTTTTTGCTACTTCTGGTTTTGGCATTATGCTTGTGCCTCTTCTTTTGGTTTTTCAGGATTGTTTCTTTTCTTAATGTGCTCTGGTTCTATAACTTGAGCTTGTTCAACACTTTGATAAACGTTAGCTGAACCATTAGTAATGTTTGTTCCCGTTAAAGTTTCCATACATTTGATATAGACAACACTCTCTTTAACCTGCACTGCATTAGCAACTGCTCTTTTAGCATCAAGCCTGTTTGGTGTCTTCTCTTTTAGACCTTGTGTGATTGTGAAACCTACTTCTTTTCTTTTAAGAAGGGGGTTTTCTTTAGTTGATACAATTTTAATTTCCATGGATGTTCACTTGACTCAAGTCCTGAATTCTTACATTATTCCTCTTATTTAGCTTTTCGAACAATTTTTCATCGCTTTTAGGAATTCGGCTGCTTCTGTTTTCTTTTCAGGTGAAACTTTAACCAAAACTATGCCTTCATATGGTTGTCCATACACTACAACAGAATTTTCGGGGGCATATAGCACAGCGACAATTACTAACAAGTCTTCTTCACCATCTATCTGTATGTGTCTAGTATCATTGTTTTCTAGGGCCTTTTTTATTACTTCAATGGCTTCTTTAGTTATGGTTCCTTGTGGGTTTTTTACTTTAACAATATTTGAAGCGTGTATTGTGGGTTGAATTTTTTTACGCATACATTGATTATCTATAATTGCTAAATCAAACGGTATTTCGTATGTCTGTAAATTTTTTGTAACGACATCGCCTACTGCAATGATTTTTGGTGGGTTTTGAGTTTTGATTTCTCGCATTTTTGCCATAGTTTGCTCAAATGAGCCTTTAACCAAAATTCCAAATGGTTCTTTAAATTTACCTCTAAGTTTAGGCGTAATGGTGTAAATGACTGACATGTGTTGTATTTACTGATGGAAATGGTTAAAAAAAGTTATTATCTGATTTACTTAGCGGACTTTTAAGGCATATCGGCCTTGTTCTTTAATATTCATGGTTTTTGCGATTACTGAACTTTCCGTGTCAAATAATACTACAAGTCCACCGTAATCCTCACTTAAACTACTGCTTTTACATTTTGGGCAAGAGTTTTCTTTAGTTAAAAAATGGCAATTTGTACATGCTTTCTCACTCATTGTTCTGTTTTCTCCTCTTTATCTTCATTTTGTTTTTCTTTTCCTTGATCTATTTGGAGCCATTCTAATTTGCCCAAGAATGGTTGGCGTGCGGTTACGCCGATTTTACCTGAACTGCCTGCTCTGCCAAGTGACACTGCTGTAATGCGCACGCGAACTGGATCTCCTGAGGTGAGTTTCCGTTTTGACTCTTTACCAAGAAGAACCCCCTGTTTTTCATCATATGAGATGAAATCATCCATGAGTTGTGACACGTGTAATAGTGCATCAATTGGACCAATTCTGACGAATGCGCCAAAGTCGGCTATTTCAACAACATCGCCTTCAACTACCTCTTGGATTATCGGATAAAAGGTTAATACTGAAAAATTTACTTTGTGAAAGGTCGCTCCATCCCCTGGGATGATTTTGCCTATTGGGCTTACTTGGATGCCTGTTACAGCTATAACATACCCTAATTCTTCATCCACTATTCCTTCATATTTTTGTTTTACTTGTTCGCGACCTACCTTCTCAAGTGGCTTTCCGAAGGTTTCTGGTGGAATGCGAATAGTGTCTTGTAGAGTGATTAACTTAAACATTTATGATATCAATCCGTCAATCTCTAGACGAGATTTTTGCCTCACATAAATCACTGGCAGACTTATATCTCTTAGCCTCTTTCTTAGTTGTCTATCATTGGTAAAAACTGGTACATTCCACTCTTTTGCCACTTTAACTATAATATCGTCTGTTGTAGCCCTATCTGGAATATCAACAAGTATCGTTTTACATTTTTCAACTAGTCTAAGCGCAAAATTTGCTTGACGCCGTAGTTTAAATGATTCTTTGTTTGCAAGTAATTCTAACTCTATCTTAACTGGATAAATTACTATACACTCTATATTCCGGTTTAGTAGGCATTGAAGTTCTTCAAAAATGTCTATTTTTAGCTCTAAAGGTGTAAATAACGCATTTGAATCCAAAATAATCTTTAACGGTTGGACTGTTGTTTTTGACATTTAAACGCCTGATGTTTCTACTTTATGTTTTCTCATGAAAGCATTTTGTGGTTTCATGATTCTTCCAGCATTAGCACCGCTGTTGGTGTGGTTTCTCATGGTTCAATTATAATGTTAATTTAAATACTTCTTGTTAAATCTTGTTGTTGGTGATATTGTGCTTGATGAAAAATCCTGTGGGGCTATCCTTTATCTAAATAGGGCTCCTGAACCCCTTTATTTGTTACTTCATTATGAAGCTGGTCACTGGGATTTTGTTAAGGGTAATGTTGAAGTAAACGAGGCAGAAAAAGAAACCGTTGTAAGAGAGTTAAGGGAAGAAACAGGAATAACTGATGCACATTTTGTAGACGCCTTTAGAGAAAGAATAGACTACTATTACCGTCGTCACGGTAAAACAGTGCATAAAGAAGTCTTTTTCTATCTTATGGAATCAAACACCGAAAATGTTGTCCTATCTTTTGAACATGTTGGTTCAATTTGGCTTAACTATAATAAAGCTATGGAAAAATTGACATTTAAGAATGCGAAAACTTTGTTAAAGAAAGCAAATGAATTTTTAAACAAAAATTACGGTTTATTTTATTAAGCCATATCCAATTAGTCGCCAACGAGATGTGATCTTTCGGCTTATTGCAACTCGCGCACCTGGTAATGCACAGATTGGTCTTGTTAGCTTAACTTTTATTGTGTTCTGCTTTATGCCTATCACTTTGCCAACATTTACTGCTGCGCCGACGTGAAGCAATAATTGCTCATCAGGATTAATTTTCTCAACTTTTAATTGCTCCTTAGTTCCAACAACTCGATCAAGAGTGTATGTTTCTAATGTTAATTCTGTTAGAGTTGGTGGTAGCATACCAGTTTTTCCTGCAATACTGCCTGTTAAGCCGTCTGCTTTAGAGTATGAGGGATCAAGCAGTGTGCCAACACCAATTAAACCACCACATGTTGCTTCTTTGACTTTTTTGTTGCCTGCGTGTAAACTCGTAATTTCACTGATTAATGGATTGTAGCTTGTTTTGCCTTCTCGGTCAATTGATATGCCTGGACGTATTTCGATTTCTTCTCCTGTTTTAAATTTGCCTTGGGCGATGGTTCCCCCGATGATTCCTCCGTCGAACTCGTCAATGGTTGTGCCTGGTTTATTTGTGTCAAATGATCGGACAATAAACATTAATGGTGGTAGGTCTGGATCTCGTTTTGGTGTGGGTATGATTTTTTGCATTGCTTCAAGAAGTACGTCAATGTTGATGTTTCTTTGGGCTGATAGTGGTATAACGGGCGCGTTTTCTGCTACGGTTCCTTTTACGAAGGCTTTAATTTCATCATAGCTTTTTCTTGCGCGTTTTTCGTCAACGATGTCGATCTTATTTTGGACAATGATGATGTTTTTGATACCGCTGACTTCTGCTGCTGCTAGGTGTTCTCGTGTTTGTGGTTGTGGGCAGAGTTCATCCGCGGCAATTACAAGGATTGCTCCATCCATGATGGCTGCGCCTGAGAGCATAGTCGCCATTAAGGCTTCGTGTCCTGGAGCGTCGACAAAACTTATGCCTCGTACGAATTCTGTTTTGCTGTTACAGTTTTCACAGCTTGTTTTTATTGTATATTTTTTTGGTGATGGACATTTTGGACATTTGTAAATTGGCATGTCGGCATAACCCAGTTTTATGGTGATGCCTCTTTTTAGTTCTTCGCTGTGGCGTGATGCCCATGTGCCTGTTAAGGCTTGGACAAGAGTTGTTTTTCCATGGTCTACGTGACCTATGGTGCCAATGTTTACTTCTGGTTGCCGTGGCATTGACGTGTTTTTTCTTTTTTGTGTATTTTCAGCCATTTACAAACGCCTTTAGGTTCTGGTTTGTTTATTGTTCAATGTTTAAATTTAACCTTTCTATGTTAACAAATTATTTAGCGACAGCATTTTGCGTGGTTTTTGTTAGTGTACACGTGTTTAATATTTTTTATGGGGTGTTTAGGTTGAAAAGGGAAATCGGGTTGTTGTTCTGTTTTGTTAAAAGTTGTGGATGTTGTTGTTTAGGTTGTGGTTTCAGTTTTAGTTTCTATGGGTTTAATGGGTTGCCCAATAATTTTTAGGTTAATTTGGACAATTTCGTCAGTGATAGTGTTTCCGCGGACGGTTTTTCGTCTTCTTTCTCCCTCTCTTTTAGGTTTGAATCCTGCTCCCTTGCTTAAAACTACTTGGCGTCTGATTCCTCCGTGTACGTCTCCTCTCATAGGTACGCCATCAGTGTCTGAGCCGCCTAATATTTGAAGTTTGGTTGCTGGCATGTCTACTATGATGCCGTCAATGGTTTCGCCTAATTTTTTTCCGATAAATGGAGCTGCACGTGCTTCTTCAACTTCTATTACTTTGCTTTTTCCGTCTGTTGGATCAGATATGATTACCTTGAATTTTGCCATTTGAGGATTAACTCTCCAGCGCAGTTTAAAGTTGAATTACTCTCTATTAAGCGTTTATATTTAAATCATGACTTGGATGCTAAGAAAACGTTTCTGTTAAGAAGAAGCTGTTTTTGCGTTATTAAAGTGTTCTAATATGTTGGTGATTGTTTTTTGATGGTGTTTTGTGTGTTTTCTTTTTTGTGGTGTGTTTAATTGTTTTTGGGTGTAGTTGGTTTTTTTGTGTTTTCTCATGAAAGCATTTACTGTTTTCATGTTTCTTCTATCATCGGTTGCAGCCGATGGTGAAGTCTTCCATGAAAGCATTTTGTGGTTTCATGTTTCTTCCAACATCAGCACCGCTGTTGGTGTGGTCTTCCATGAAAAAACGAGTTTTACACGTGTTTTTTCATGGCACTTCAATGGAAGTCTGCTTCATGAGCTTTGGGTGTGTTTGTGAGATTTATCGGGGAACATAAGTCAGGTCTTGTTTATGGTTTCTAGTTTACTACTCATTTTAATTGTTGTTGAATGGCTTTTTGATGCTTTTTTGAAAATAATTTTTATATTTGAAAAAGTGTGTTTGTGTTTGCAAAATATTGTTAAATTTTTTCGCCTAAACCTTTTAATTTAGCCCTGAAATGCCTTTTTACTATGTGGCGACTTGGTTTCTTCTTCCACGAGATGGCCTTCGGTTTGCTTAGTGTCTTCATACCCCTATACGTAATCAGCTTTCAAGACACCAATATCATAGGTGGACCCCTAGTCGCTTTAGGCGTCATGATGTCCATTGCCACATTCTGCACAATTTTCGCCTCCTTTATCTGGGGTTGGTTCTGTGACGCAATAAGGCGATACAAACCCTTCATATTACTCTCTTTTGCTTCCTCTGCCCTTCTGCTTTTCCTTATGACCCTCCCCTTTGCCCAAAACATAATACTCTTCCTAATTCTCTACGTTATCATGCAGTTCCTTCACATCGCTCATGAAGCACCAAAAAATGTGTTAATTGCCGAACATTACAGCCGTAATGAATGGGAAACCTCCTATAGCTACTATAAAGGTTTAACTGAACTTGGTTTAATCCTCGGTTTAGCCTTAGGCTTTTGTTTATCTGTGGGTCTGTTCTCTTTTACAGCAAATCTTAGTCCTGCAGTTTTAGCAACTTGTACCCTATACTTATGCAGTGGTTTAAGCATTGTCGCCTTCATACTATCTCTCCTATTAATTGCTGACCCATTGACACTTTTTGAACGACGCCTAGTTAGAATAGAGCGCAATGTTGATTTCACATACCAAAGCGTAAAATCTGCTTCAAGAGTTTTAAGTGGCGCCAACTGGAATGGTTCCCTCAAACAGGATAGTTTCAAAATATTCGCTTTAGCAATTGTTCTTTTTTCTTTGGCTACAAGTATTTTTTTTACGCCCTTTCCTATATTCTTAAGCCAAAACCTACACTTGCCCAACAGTATGATCTATATTAGCTACATTTTTACTTCAATTGGTGCCACAGCTGGTTACTTCTTTATCAGTGGACGCGCCCGATCCATGAATATACGTAAACAAGTACCCCGATATGTACTATACAGAAGTCTGTTGATTTTTGCATTACTTGGTTTCATACAATTGGCCATCTATCCAACATTAATAACCTTCCTATTCCTTGTTTTCCTAGGCTTCTCTTTTGCAATATATTACATTTTAATGATTTCCATTTCCATGGAGCTCATACCTGCAGGAAAAAGCGGCCTCTTCGATGGGTTAGTAGGCTTAGGAACTGCTTTAGGGGCTTTCCTTGGTCCCTATTTAGCCAATACATACAACTTTTTACCCACATACTGCATCGCAGCATTGCTATTTTTATTGGCTTTTATATCTCTAAAAATTGCAACCTGATTTTTTAAATGTGAAATTTACAAAAAGAAGCGGGAGCCTTAAAGGCTCAGCGTTTATTTACTCTGTGTGTACTCGATATAGGTCTACGTCTTCACGCATATTTGGCGTCAATTCGAGAAATTCTCTTACTGATCTCTCAATGTCTTTTGATTGTGTTACATATCTGCCAACGATAAGTATGTCTGCGCCTTTCTCTAATGCTTCCTTAGCTGTCTCTGGAACAATGCCACCTGCAACTGCGATTAAGAATTTCTTGTCAGGGAATGCTTCACGAATAAGTTTTATACGTTCAAGACCACTACTTCTACCTGTTTCTTGGTCAATGCCTCTGTGTAAGATAACGATATCTGGGAAATCTTTTACTGACTTCAGTTTTGCAAGAACGTTCTCTACATTTAGCATGTCTATAATTGCATATATTCCTAAACGTCTAGCCTCATGTACAGTTGCGTCAAGGGTTTCTGCTGGGGCAAGACCTGATGCAACAACAGCATCGGCTGTGTCTTCGTATGCTATGTCTACTTCCACTTTGCCTACATCTAACGTTTTAAGATCAGCTATGATGAATTTGTCTTTGGCGCTTTCTCGTATTTCATTAATAACTCTTGTGCCATATCGTTTGATAAGCGGTGTTCCCACTTCAAGAATAATTCTATCGCTCCCTGGTAATTGTTCAATAACTTTTTTTGCGCCTTCAAGCGATGGTGCATCCAGAGCGATTTGTAAATATGGTGGTCTCCACAGGCGTGGAACTTTGAATCCCATGATTGGATGCTTTGCGCGGTCTTTATCATAAATGATTTTATCCAATGATGGATACTTTATGAGTGCGCGTTGAAGTGCCATTTTTGTTGCGCCATAATTGTATTGGTAAATTTTGCGATAATCAGTTGCTTGGGGATGAATAAAGACACTTGCAATAATTACCCACTCGTCAAGTTTTGCCGTTGGAATTATGCCTTCTTCTGCTGCATCTGCAACTGCTTTGGCAACTGCAGCTTGTGCAGGCCCAAAGATTTTGCCTGTATCTTCCATGTTTTTAACGGTGACCTTTGGCACAATTAATGTGTGTGGTTTAGGTGGTAAGTTAGGGCGGATAACTGCGAGCAGTGGAGTGTGGCCTGCTGACAAGCTTGCCATACCTGTTGCAAAAGCTTGACCAACCGGTCCACTTTTGTCCCCAATCATTAGGTCAACATGTGCAATTTCGTTTCCCTCTCCTAATAATGATTCACCAATTAAATAGGTAGGGCCTAATTTTTCTTCCTCTTTATTATTTTGAGTTGGCATACAGTTTGCAATCTCCTTGAAATCAACGTTAAATTCTTTTAGCCAAGAATAAAGTGTATCTCTATGGATATTTAATTCTTTGGCTGTTCCAATAATTGTCGGTTTTGTCGGTTTATTTTTAGCTTCTGTTTCTCTTTTTGCTGCTTGAAGAATTATTTTAATGAATTCTTCCTTGTTTGATGGTTTTTTAATATCTGTTCCCGACATTATAATACCTTCATTTGACATTTGTGTCTGTTCAAATATTTAAGACTGTCGGATTATCTTGTTTTTTATTCCCTATAACATATCTGCTTGCTTGTTTTTTTGTCGGTTAACTTTTTTGTGGTCTGGTTGAAGCGCAGTTTTTAGCTGTAAATATTTATATTCTGTGTTCTATGTTGATAGTTACACATAGAGGTTAACGATAATGCAGTGGTTAAATTGGGTGAGCGCTATTTTGGTTATTGCTGGTATAGGTTTATTTCTATATGGCGCAAATGTTTATAATGCAGCTGTTGGATGGACAGGTTTTTGTCTCGGCCTCGCAGGTATATTGCTATGCGTGGCAAATTATTTATGTGGACAATTAAGCAAAAAAGAGTCTAAATAGCTCTCTATTTTGCCTCTACATTTGTATATTTGTTTTGCAGATATTGTAAGAATGGATATGGTTCTAAATTTTTGCCTGTTATTTTTTTAATCAAGTCTTCAGGGTCATAAAGATTGCTCATATGATGTATATTCTCTTTTATCCAATTATTAATTTCTTTTAAATTACCCTGCGCAAGTTGATTACGCCAATTTGGCAATGCTTCCATTAAAGCGCAAGTTATCTGTCCACTGTAAATGTTTCCCAATGCATAACTGGGAAAGTATCCATACAATCCGCTATACCAATGTGTATCCTGCATTACTCCTTCCGTGTCATTTTCGATTTTTATGCCCATGTACTTTGCATATTTTTCACTCCACACCTGTGGTAATTCGTCAATACCAATTTTGCCTCCAAATAAATCCCGTTCCAACTCGTAGCGGATGATGATATGTAGATTATAAGTAACCTCATCTGACTCAATGCGAATCTTAGAACGCTTAACACCGTTAATTTCGCAAATAAACTCCTCCAACTTTACCTCTGTAAGAGAGGGTGCAATTTTTTGCAGTTTAGGCAGAAGTATCCTCCAAAACTCTTTGGAACGTCCAATGATGTTTTCATAAAACCGTGACTGCGACTCATGGATGCCATACGAACAAATATCTCCCACTGGTTGATACCTCCATTTTGGATTCACATTTAACTCATAAAGAGCATGTCCCGTCTCGTGCAGAACAGAGAAAATCGACTTTTTATAATCCTCAACATAATAGTGCGTTGTTATACGCATGTCTTGGTACTTTCCCGACGTAAAGGGGTGCTCCGTTTCATCAATTCTACCCTTAGCCGTAGGTGAAGCAGTGTCATACCCAAGTGTTTGGGTTATAAGTTGAGAAATTTGTCGTTGATTCTCTACTGAAACAGGCATACACTGTGTCTTACTGCCTAATTGTTTGCAGGTCTCAATTTTGTCCAAAAGCGGACGCAAACCTCTTTGCAACTTATCAAACGTGTCAGAGAGCTTCTGTATGGTCATCTTTGGTTCAAATTGATCAATCAACGCTTCATATGGCGACTTTGTCTCTTTAACCTCCATAAGAATTTCTGCAGTCTGCATACTTAAGTCAAATAGTTTTTTCAACTCGGATTTAAGCAAATTATAATTATTCTTCGCTTTAGCCCTCTTCCAAACATTTACCGTGATTGATTCTTGTTTAGCCATATCTGCAACAAGCTTCTCTGGTAAACTAGTCTGCTCCAAATAGCTTCTATTCACTAAGTAAACATTACGTTTTTCAACCTCTCCAAGCTCAGAACACTTTGAGTCTGTTTGAATTTGTCGTAAAAGCTTTCCAATCTCAGGACTTGTACTCATCTGGTGTCCAATACGACTAAGCAACTCCAACTGAAGGCTCCGCTGTTCTATGGCATCTGGCGGCATCATCGTCTCCATATCCCAGTGAATTAAGCCTTGAGCTGTCCCTAAAATTATGCTGTCTTTGGTTTTTTCTAAAAGTTTCTTGTAATTCTGTTTGATGTTGTCTTTCAAGTCCGTCTCCTCTATGGTTCGTGGAATGGGCCTGTATTTACTTTTTTGTTACTGTTTAACTGACTGTATGAGACTCTTGATTAATCTATTAAAACGTAATAGTTTTGAAAAATTTTATGGTCGAGATTTTTTTTAGCTCTTTTAGAGTGCTTATTTATCTGAAAAGTTTTTATCTTAAAACATCTATATACTCAATTCTTTGAGGAATAAAATATGAGTGATTTCAGTTCAAATAAACTTCTAGCAGGTATAGGCTCAATAATCTTTGGAACCATTGTCGGTGTAATTCTTTTCTTAATAGGTATGAAAGGGATATCGGAACACTACAAAGATAGTCACATTTATGACGGTTTAGTTACAGCTACAATCTGTTGCATATTTGGTTTACCTTTATTTTTTGTTGGTATGATTCTTACTATTAGTATTCTTTTCGCGATTATAGGGATACCGCTATTAATTGTTGGTGGTATCTTAGTTTTTATAGCAGGGAAAACCTTTAGACGTGCACTATACATATTATCGGAGCGTTCAGGTGAACCTTTATTCCACACTGCAGGAACACTAATTTGGATCGGTGCGTTACTCTCAATAATTGGAATTGGAGTAATTTTGGTTTGGATTGGTTTCATAATAGCAGGGATTGGTTTTCTAACGCTCAAAGAAACCCCAAGTGGCACATCAGGAACATATCCAACACCCCCTCCAACATACAATGCCTCTCCTCCACCTACGCAGACATCTCCAACTGCAACAACTACAACGAACGCTAAATCCAACTTTTGTCCAAACTGCGGCACCTCTGTTTTACCTGACGCTACATTCTGCGCTCACTGCGGAAAACAAATTTAACAAAAAATAACCCTAAATTTCTTCTCTTTTTTAGTCTTAAAATTTTTGTTTTTGCTATCATATTAACCCCTAACTTGTAGTTTCAGTATGGAAATTTTAGTGTGTTTTAGAAAAGCTGATTTTTAGTTCGCTATGATTGAATATTTATTTTCGCTGTGTGTTACGGCACCTGAAAATATCACACAAAAAAGCACACGTCTACCACCTCAGAATTAAAATACTGCTAATGCATAAAAAATGAATTTTACCATACACATTTAGTGTTACTGGTACTACTTGAACGGTGCATTGTGAGTTTTTGTGTAACGTAGCACTTCAAAAATTGCAAGTATCTATGTTTTAACTTTTTTGAAGATAACCCGCGGTTTTTTGAGAATAGCAACAGGGACTTTTGTTATGTCTTGTTGTATACATTATCACCCTGTCGAGCTGTATTGTCCAAGATTTCGCCACCCGACTTGTTAAAGTTACCGCTATTGTGCACTCCTCCACTATAGCCAATGTCGGCTGTGTTGTTAGAGATTATACCATCAGACATAGTAAAAGTACCTCTGTTGTATACGCCCCCACCAGGTGCCACTGATTTGTTGTTAGAAATTATGCCACCCGACATAGTAAAATTGCAATAAAGCTCGTTGTATACACCCCCACCGTTAAAGAGAGCGTTGTTACCTGAAATCTCACCATTGAAGAACTCAAAAACACCATTGTTATACACCCCGCCACCATACATGGCTGTGTTGCCAGAAATTGTGCCATCATACATCATAAAAGAACCCTCGCTATTGATACGAACACCGCCAGTAATCGCGGCTGCGCTGCCTATGTTACCTGAAATCTCGCCACTATACATGATAAGTGTACCGCCAGTAGCAACTTGTACTCCACAACCAAAATCACCAATAGCATGCGTCACAACAATACCATCAAGTCTCAATATTCCCCCAGCCTCAACAATAATGGTGTCACACCAATCTACACCAATTAGTTTGTAAAACTTTGTTTTTGCTTGTTAATGTGATATTTTTGTTAGCAGGAATGATAAGTGAAGAGTCAGTTAATGAAATGTCATCATTAAAAACAATAACAACCGATTTGCCATTCTCGGCATTATTGATAACAAGTCTAAGATTCTTTTCACTTGCAACATGTATAGCATCGCCAAAAGAATCACTCTTAGGTTTCGTTGTACCGATGTATATAAGCGCTACAGAAGAAACCAACACCACCGCTAATAGAGAAAAAATTAATACGTTTCTACGGTGGGTACTATGTAAGTCAGATTTGGGCTTAACAGACATGTAAATCCCTTCTAATATTGTGATGCTCCTTCAAATTATATATTTTTTGTAGTTTCAGCATAGAAATTTTAACGTGTTTTAGGAAAGTTTGATGCAAACTATGGGTGTTCGCTTCGTTGTCGTATAAAAAGCTAAAAAAGGTGTGCGTATTTAGCTCGTGTGCTTTTAGAGGTTTTTTATCGAGCACAGATGCATAAAATGTGTAAACAATCATTTTATCGAATGAAACCGCCATGAAAATTTAAATTTTAACGAAAAACACGACAGTTAAAAACCCATTTTCGCTACGAGCTGAATACATACAAAAGGTCAACTGCGTGACATGCTGTTGTTGCTTCAGGGTGACGGGCTGAACCTTACGGAAAATAGTAATGGTTTTACAGAATTTAGTAATATCCAACAAAGCTCAAATAAAGCTCTAAATGCGAAAAGTGTGGATTTTTGGTGCTCCGGCCGGGATTCGGACCCGGGTCTTCGGCTCGAAAGGCCGGAATACTTGACCGGACTATACTACCGGAGCAGCATTATATGGCGAAGCATCAAGCAGAATATATTTTCATATGAATAAACCTTGCCCTTCTAAAGTTACGCTTTTAGTGCTTAGTTTTTTGTTGTTTGGGTTTTTTGGGTTTAAATAGAAATGCGGTTATTTGTTCAACTAGTTTCATCTGGTTTTGTTGTGTTTTTTCTATTTCTGTGATACGTTTTTCTATGTCTTTTGAAATGTTTTTGTTTTCGATGCGGTTTGCACTGCGGAACATGAGCATCAGTTTAAAGACTTCTGAGATGGCTTTTTGTTGTTCTGCATTGGATGCAGGTTTTACGCCTGCGCAAATAAGAATTAGGTCAATATAGTGTTCTTTAATTTTTAATTCTGCGTTGATGGATGGGTCTTTGGTTAATGCAATGTTTAATGGGTTTTGTTTGCCTAATTCGCTGGCGGTGGGGAAGCGGATTATGGTGTCTCCTCTTATCCATGATGTGACAAATTCGTTAACGATTCTACGGACATCTTCTTCACTGTATAGTGCAGCTGATGGTTCAGGTTTCTTTTTTATTTGAACGCGTATTATCTTGTTGTCTTCGGGTTTTCCTGTGTTATTTTGCGCCATTTGTTTCTCTTCCTGGAAATATCTTGTTAATTCATCTTAGGCATGACTAGTATATAAGAAAAGCATACAGAGAAAGTTAAAAAGAGCTTTTTGTTTCATAAGGAATATTGCCTAAAATTTTAACTGCTGCCTCTTCAACGGTTTCTCGATTTTGCTCGTCTGTGTAGACGCGGATTATGTTCATAAAGCCTTTGAGGGTTTCAAAAATTTTTGAGCTGTTGCTAAGTTTTTGTAGATCTCTTTTGCCTTTAGTGCTTCGAATGAATACGGGGATTTCTGAGGAGTCTATCATAGCTGCTTGATGATATGGAACTGATGGTACTGTTGGTACATCGATAATTACTTTCTCTGTATCTATTTTTGCTTCTTTTGCAATTTCTCTTCTAATTTGTGTGCGATAGGTTTCCCTGCCAAATAAGTTATTTGCCATATCGTCTTTTTCATAGAATGTGCGCTCATATGCACATTTTAGCATTTTGCGATGTTCTATATTTTCAATAATGCCTTGAGAGACTTTACATTTTTTTAGTGCCGACCAAACGGTGTAATCGTCAAGTTGGAGGTATTCCTCAGGTGTTTTAAATGCCGTTAACCCTAACTCTTTGTTAGCTTTATCCATAGCCATTGCAAGCATGATTTGTGCTGCTCGTCCCATACGGTGGAAATAGATGCTTTTGAAGGATTCAATACGTGCAATCATAAAAGACTCTAAAGCTGAAAGTGCGCCAAGCTCAACTGCCAAGTTTTCACCTAAAATATCCAGAGCATGGATTAGTCGGTATACATCTATGAACCCATATTCGGCACCAGTGTGATAGGTGTCTCTTAGAATGAAATCCATTTTATCAACGTCTACGGCACTGCTAATTATTTGGTCAAGAAAGGCCTTGTCTGTTTTACCTGCTTTTCCAACTGCAAGTTTGCCCACTTCTATGGGGCTATATCCTATTTTGGAGAGTTTATCTGCCACTTCACTTTTTTCAATAATCCATGACGTTATATCCTCATGTGATTTCTGCAGATTTTTAAGCAGTAAGTGTTCAAAAACGTGTGAAAAAGGTCCATGTCCACAATCGTGCAATAATGCACTTATTCGGGTAATGTCTGCTTCTTCTTCAGTAACTTCTTGAGAAATACATGGATTATCAAGTGTGATGCCTGCTAAGAACATTACCCCCAGACAATGTTCAAAACGCGTATGATTAGCTCCCGGATACACATATTCAGATCCTGCAAGCTGTCTTACCCTGCGTAAACGTTGCATTGGATAGGTGTCTATTATGTCTTTTTCTGCTTGTGTAATGTACACATAACCGTGTACGGGATCTTTAATCTCTCCCCAGTAAGCCTTTGGCATATTTTTGCGCCTTTTTGTTTACAAGTTATATTTATGTAGCTCCATATAATGCTTAATGCTACGTTTGAATATTCAAGGGCGTGAACTATGAACGGCGCGTTTATCTGTATTGAAGGTTTAGATGGAAGCGGTAAATCAACCCAAACTGAATTATTAACAAAAAAGCTCTGTCAAGCAGGTTACAACGCCGTTTTCACAGCAGAACCCAGTCAAGGAAAAATTGGTAAATTCATACGTAAACGTCTCTTTGAACAAGAACGCATGCCCACAACAGCTGAGGCCTTGCTTTTTGCAGCTGACCGAATTGAACATATACAAAACATAGTTCTCCCCGCTTTGAAGGAGGGTAAAATTGTAATTTCTGACCGCTATGTTTACTCTTCCCTTGCATATCAGGGTAGTGCAGGTTTAAACTTGGATTGGATAGAGTCTATAAATGCGAACGCTCAAAAACCTGATTTATCTCTATTTATCGATGTCGCTCCCGAGATAGTTTTGGAACGGCTTAAACGGAAAAAATCTGTAATGGAAAACCTGCAAACTCAACGATGTGTGCGAGAAATATATCAAAAATATGTTGAAAAAGGCATGCTTAAACGAGTTGATGGTGCTAAAAGCACAAATGAAGTTTTAGATGCATTATACACTGAGGTTATCTTTTTCTTAAAAAAAGCTAAACCCTAAAATTAAATAGACTGGGAGGATAGAATGGGTTTAGTCTTCTCTCCACTTGAACAGTTTAACTGCTAAAATGAAGATGACTAAGGTTATTATGCCTAACACTGCAATGTCTATGAGTGCATTTGGTATGTTATTGTAGACCATGACATTGTTTAAGCCCTCAGTAACATAGAACAGCGGCAGAATGCGAGCGATGACTTGTAGATATCCTGGCATCATGCTCAATGGGAAGAAGGTGCCTGCTAAAAACATCATGGGAAAGGTTACTATGTTGCCTATGACACCTGCAGTTTCTGGATTTTTAGCCACGGTCCCTACTAACATGCCTAGTGAAGCAAATAGCATGGGTCCTAAAATTAGAAAAGGTATTAACCATAGCGATAGGGTAACATGTGCACCGAAAACAAAAACACCCACAGCAACCATCAGTAAGAAACCTGCGGCTGATAAGGTAATATAGAACAAGACTTTAGCTATCAACCATTCCATCTTTGTTAGGGGTGTCAATGAGAGTTGTTTGAAAAGTTTGTTTTTCTTATAATCTGCAGCGATGTTTACCAGTGAAAACATTGGATTTGTTAGAATAGAGAAACCAATTAAGCCTGGAATTAGAAAATCAATATATGAGGTTTGTTCTGTACTAACTGTTGCAGGAATCATACCTATAATCATAGTGCCATTATACCGTTGTAAATTGAAATAGTTAATATATCCATTTACTGTTCCGCTAACAATACCACTTGTACTAGACGCAGGGCTGCCGTAAACTGTAATATCCACCGGTTGACCTAATAGATAATCTTCTGTGAAACTGGCGGGAATAACTATGCCATCTGAGGCTGAATGTGTCGCTAAAAAGTCTGGAAAGTTTTCTAAAGCACTTATTGTTATAACTCTAATGGTCGCAGACTCATTTAATGCTGTAAGAAAATTATTGCCGATGTTTTGACCAAAAGCGCCTTCGTCTTGGTTTTGAGCATAAACATTTACTACCCCTGTGTCCCCACTAAAAATAGCTCCGAAAATTAAAATTAAAACAACTGGAAAAATTAAGCCAAAGAATAACCCATATTTATTTCTCAAGTAACCTACGCTGAACACTTTAAAGTCTGCATATATGCGTTTAAAACTAACCATGCTTAACGCCGTCCTTTTTTCGTTGGGTTTCTCTCTATTTCTATTTCTCCTTGTTCATCAAGGGGTTCATTAATTAAGCTTATAAATACGTCATCAAGACTATCTTGTCGTGTTTGGATGTCCCCCCAACGTATTCCTGACTGCTCCGCAGATGCTAATGCTGCTAACATGTCTATTTTCTTTTTTAGTGGTATAGTAATTTTTCCTTTATTTTTATTGTATTCCACTTGCAGTTCTGTATTTGCTCTAATGTAGTCTGCAAGTGGTTGTTCTCCTTGTATTTCTAAACGTTCGCCTGACCCATGTTGTTGTATGATTTCCTCAGTAGTTCCCATGGCTACAATGTGTCCATGGTCCATGATGGCTACTCTATCTGAGAGTTGTTGTGCCTCATCAAGATAATGGGTAGTTAAAATGATGGTTTTTCCTTTTGCTTTTAATTTACGGATAACTTCCCATATGGCGCGCCTAGCGTTTGGATCTAAACCCGTTGTAGGTTCATCAAGAAAAAGTAATTCAGGTGAATTTACAAGTGAGAGTGCCAGTCCTGTTTTTTGTTTTTGCCCTCCTGAGAGGTTTTCAAAAACGTGCATTTTCATGTCGTTAAGTAAGACTTCTTTTAATATTGCGTCAGTATCAACTTTAATGTTAAAAAGACTTGCATAGTACTCAATAGCCTCTCTTGGCGTGGTTTTTTCAAAGAATGTAAATTCTTGAGGAATTACGCCAATTTTCTTATGCAACTCATATCCCTCCTTCCAAGGATCCAACCCTAGAACCTTAACTTCTCCGCTATCTCTTTCCCGAAGGCCCTCCATAATCTCTATAGTAGTGGTTTTACCTGCACCATTTGGACCCAACAGTCCAAAAACTTCTCCTGGTTTAACCGCAAAGGAGATACCGTCAACTGCTTTTAGCCTGCCATAGCTCTTCTTTAGGTCTTTTACTTCTATGGAAAACATTCTTTCTCCTCTAACTTGTTCTGTTCCCGTTTGGAAAACTTGAAAAGTGTTCTGCCCAAATATACGCCTTTCGATTATAGCCTATGGAATGCATGACAAGTCCATTTAAAAATCAAGGTGAACTTGTGTTTTCTCTTAAAACACCCTTTGTCGTTTTGTTTATGTTATCTTTAATCATCGTAACAAGTTCTTCTGGAACAATATACCGTGGACCTTGTTTGTGAAAAATTTGAAACTCTACTGCTTTAACTACAAATACCGCTCTAAATATATAATAATCAAATTTTAACGATACCTTCTTTTTTTTCTGTTCATTATGCCTATAATAACGTACTATACAAAAAAAATCCAACACTGTTATTTGTCCCGTTTTAACTGTGTCCAATGCACGATTAGTTTCTTGTTCATTAAGAAAATTAAAACATGCACCCTCTGCTATACCGAATTCAAAAATAATTTCACTATTTGGAATAGTAGGGATAGAGATTTCTTCAAAACGGACTGTTTTTCTGTTTAGCTCTTTTAACGTTTTGATGAGTTTTTGCTGAAGCTGTTTATTACTAAGCGTTGAAGAAAAAGTTTTTAAAAAATGGACGTATGTAGGGAAATTTTCATATTTGCCAAACATTAAGGGCTCCGTTTATGCTTTGGTTTTTATTTTTCTGATTTTTTCTAAACTATTTAACAACTCTGAAAGTGCAATACTTAACTTTTGTATTTCTTCTATATCTTCTGTTTTTTCAATTTTATCTTCAATTACTTGTATTTTAGTTAACAGAGTGGTCTCCAGTTTATCATAGGCAGTGTTTGTTTGTGATGTTGTTTGATCTGGCGTTTGTTCACCTTCTTTTACAACTATTACTCTCTTCTGATCATGCTCACACCAAAGTGTGTTATCTTTGAATCTAAATAATGGTGAAGAACAAGCGGGGCATGGAAGATCTGTTAACGTTGCGCCTTGCCGCAGCAAATCTGCCATACGTTTTATTGATGTATCCTCTCTATTTGACTGCAATTAAGAACCTCAAAGCTAAATATATGTCAAAAGCTTATATAACTTAGTTACTGCGTTTTTTAATATTAAAAGGGATTTATATGGTGCGGAAGAAAAAAGCTGAAGAATATGAAGCTAAAATTCAACAAGCCATAGGCGTGCTTGGTGAAGTTTCAGAGGACAGCACTACACCACGAAACATTCGGCGTGCTGCCAAAGATGCTATGACCGCTTTACAAAGTCCAGAATTTACCCCCGCCGTTAGAGCTTCAAACGCCGTGTCACTACTTGACGAAATTCTACAGGACCCAAACATGCCTCCGTATACGCGTGTGAAACTCTGGAACGTTATGAGTTTCATAGAAGCCATAAAAGACTAAACTTTTTCCTCCAAAATTTTCTTTTATTTCTGAAAAATTATCTTTTAGTTTGAGTTTTTAGTTGTTGATAGTTACTGCGTTTTTTCTTGTTGTTAACGACTTTATATAATTGAGCTGCCCTTCTTTTTGAAGGGCAGCGACCTTCAAAATCGCCATCAAAAACATTATGCTGCTTGCACAGAATTGGGAACGGTTCAAAGTTATGAATCCAAACCTCTCACAGTACAAGATCGACGAAGTAGAAAAGATGCTTCATTGTCGTGATCCCAAGTATGGTTTTTTAACCTATAAGTGTGTAAAATGTGACACCACTAAAACTATTCCGTTGGCTTGTAAGAGTCGGATTTGTCCGCAATGTGGCAAAAAACACGCGGATCAATGGGCCGACGAATTAGTTAACAGACTTTTTGCGGTGCCTCATCGGCATATGGTGTTTACTATGCCTGAGGAACTGCGAGCATTGTTTGAAGCCGATCAAAGCTTGTTTAAGGTGCTCATGGATGTAGTTAGCAATACTGTGCAGCAGATGCTCAAAGACAAGCATCGTGCAGTGCCGGGGATTGTTTGTGTGTTGCATCCTTATGGGAAGGAGTTGAATTTGAATCCTCATGTGCATGTTTTACTCACCGAGGGTGGTTTAACAAAGGCGGGTGAGTGGGTTTCTGTTTCCTTTTTAGAGTATAATGCTTTGAGACGCATTTGGCAGTATCAATTATTGACGTTGGTTAAGCGTGTGTTACCGCGTTCCTTG
>Ga0209737_10001043_pt1 | contig 20793 bp, 19 predicted proteins | sample TergutCu122P3_FD_187284 | JGI IMG/M metagenome (GOLD analysis project Ga0209737, IMG submission 187284) | Cubitermes ugandensis P3 segment gut microbial communities from Kakamega Forest, Kenya - Cu122 P3 (SPAdes) (version 2) | ecosystem: Host-associated > Arthropoda: Insects > Digestive system...
TTATGCAGTTCTATGCGTTGGGTGAGATTGGATGTGACACCCGTGTACAGGGTTCCGTTTCGTTTGCTGGCAAGAATATAGACGTAAGGTTTACGCATACGAAACAGGATATACCTTTGCCTGAGACGGCGTAAAGGCACTGGATCCCCGCTTTCGCGGGGATGACGGAGTTATTTTTCACGTCTCCGCGTGAACAGGAATCAGAGGTCAGGAATCAAGTATCAGAAAGGAGCGCGGGCGTCCCGCCCGCATCCCCCCATCCCAATCCCCGCTTTCGCGAGGACAGGCTCTTCCCCCGCAAGCGGGGGAAGGGGCAAACCTCCGCCCGCCTTCAGCGGGCGCCCTGCAAACCCCCGTCGGCTTCGCCGACACCCCCTTTCAAAAAGGGGGCTTTTTTCTCCGCGCACTCCGCGCCTCCGCGCCTCCGCGTGAGACCGACCCGTCGCGGTTCCCGCCCCTTGCATGTTGGGGTTCGCTTCGCTCACCGCCAACCTATGCCCCCATCCCCGCCTTCCCCCCGCACGCGGGGGAAGGCGCGCCTCTGACTTCTGACTTCTGACTTCTGACTTCTGACTTCTGATTTCTGATTTCTGATTTCTGACATCTGACTTCTGATTTCTGGCCTCTGACCTCTGATTTCTGCCCCCTGAACCCCTAAAACGCTCGACTTTTGCGCCAAAGCACCGGAAAATAGCGCCGTTTCCCCAGCCGGAAGTCTCAGTGCCCGGTCGAGGAGATTTTTATGATGAGGGGGCGCACGCAATCTTGAGCATTCGCGAATGTTTCGCCGCGAAAAAGAGGTTAAAGCATGCTTCTGGCGCCTGAAATGGCTTTTTAGGAAAATTATTATGCTACCACTCGTACTTTCATTGTTGTGCGCTCTCGCCGCCATTGTTTATGGCATCGTGACCACGAAATCCATTCTCTCCAAGTCCGCCGGTAACGAACGGATGCAGGAAATCGCCGCCGCCATTCAGGCCGGCGCAAAAGCGTATCTCAACCGCCAATACATGACGATCGGCGGCGTCGGGATTGTGTTGTCTATCGTTGTCCTGGCTTTCCTCGGCTGGAAAATGGCGCTCGGTTTCCTGTTCGGCGCCGTGCTGTCCGGCCTGGCGGGCTACGTCGGGATGAACGTGTCGGTGCGCGCCAATGTGCGCACCGCCGAAGCCGCACGTAACGGCATCGGCCCGGCGCTCGATATCGCGTTCAAGGGCGGCGCGATTACCGGGATGCTGGTGGTCGGTCTGGGTCTGTTCGGTGTCGCCGGTTATTATGTCTTGCTGAAGTGTATCGGCGGAGACAGCGGCACACTGTACGATATCGTGCATCCGCTGGTCGGGCTGGCGTTCGGCGGCTCGCTGATTTCGATCTTCGCGCGTTTGGGCGGCGGCATTTTCACGAAGGGCGCTGACGTCGGCGCCGATCTCGTGGGCAAGGTCGAAGCCGGTATTCCCGAGGACGATCCGCGTAACCCCGCAGTGATTGCCGATAACGTCGGCGACAACGTTGGCGACTGCGCGGGGATGGCCGCGGACTTGTTCGAAACCTACGCGGTGACGGTGATCGCAACGATGGTGCTCGGCGCGCTGATGTTGAAGGGAATGCCCGGCGCTTCCGACGGTCTCGTCGTCTATCCGCTGGTATTGGGCGCGATTTCGATCATCGCGTCGATCATCGGTACTTTCTTCGTCAAAACCTCCGAGGGCGGCAAGATCATGCCCGCGCTTTACCGCGGTCTTGCGGTGGCCGGTGTGCTGGCGCTGATGGTTTTTTATCCGGTGACGCTCTGGATGCTCGGCGACGGCTTCACGATGGCGAATGGAACCCACGTCGGTCCCAACGCGATTTTCGGCACCGCCGTCATCGGTCTGGTGTTGACCGGCGCGCTCGTCTGGATCACGGAGTACTACACTGGCACCGACTTCAAGCCGGTCAAGCACGTTGCGCAAGCATCGACCACCGGTCACGCGACCAACATCATCGCCGGTCTCGGCGTTTCGATGAAAGCCACCGCCTGGCCGGTGCTGGCGGTGTGCGCGTCGATCCTCGGCGCTTACTGGCTGGCGGGTCTGTACGGTATTGCCATCGCGGCGACCTCGATGCTGTCGATGACCGGCATCATCGTTGCGCTCGACGCCTACGGCCCGATCACCGACAACGCCGGGGGTATCGCTGAAATGAGCGATCTGCCGGATTCCGTCCGCGCCGTCACCGACCCGCTCGACGCCGTTGGCAACACGACGAAGGCCGTGACCAAAGGCTACGCCATCGGTTCTGCCGGTCTGGCGGCATTGGTGCTGTTCGCCGACTACACGCATGCGCTCGAAAACTACGGCATCAACATCAGCTTCGATCTCTCGGAACCGATGGTGATTGTCGGCCTCTTCATCGGCGGCTTGATCCCGTATCTCTTCGGCTCGATGGCGATGGAAGCGGTGGGGCGCGCTGCCGGTTCGGTGGTGCTTGAAGTGCGCCGCCAGTTCAAGGAAATCGCCGGGATCATGGAAGGCAAGGCCAAGCCCGAATACGGCACGGCGGTCGATATGCTGACCAAAGCGGCGATCAAGGAAATGATCGTCCCGTCGCTGTTGCCGGTGCTGGTGCCGGTGGCTGTCGGCCTGATCCTGGGTCCGAAAGCGCTCGGCGGTCTGTTGATGGGCACCATCATCACCGGTATTTTCGTGGCCATCTCGATGACCGCCGGCGGCGGCGCCTGGGATAACGCCAAGAAATACATCGAGGACGGCAACTTCGGCGGCAAAGGCTCCGACGCGCACAAAGCGGCGGTGACCGGCGACACCGTTGGCGATCCGTACAAAGACACCGCCGGTCCGGCGATCAACCCGCTGATCAAAATCATCAACATCGTTGCGCTGATGATCGTGCCGGTGATGGCAGACTTCAACAAGCCGCCAGTGCCCTTGACCGAAGCGATCATGGTCACGCCGATCGTCGCCGTCGCCGAAATCGACACCTCGCGGCAGATGGATATGCAAAACCCGGTGTTGATTCAAAGCGCCGACAATCACGGCGAAACACATCAGATCGTGTTGCGGTAACGCCTGAATCCTCAAAGCCCTTCCCTTCACATCCTCCCCTCTCCCGCTTGCGGGAGAGGGGTCGGGGGAGAGGGCAACAGGATTACCAAGCTCAATAACGGCGCAGAGAAATTTCTTCTGCGCCGTTATTTTTTACCTTCTTTGTTTTTTTCTTTGCTTTTTTCTTTCCCCCGCGCTTTTTCCAGCTCACTTTCCATCTCATGCAGGCGTTTGTCGATGTCAATGTCGGGATAACGTGCGCGTAATTGCCGCAACAAAAGCTGCGCGTCTTCTTCTTTTCCGGCGTGGCGCAGATCGAGAACGCGCTTGAGTTGCGCGTCGATCTCTGTCTCCGCATCCGTTTCCTTTGCCCTGACCGCATCTTGCGCCGAAGATGGCGCGGCTCTGCGAGCGAGTGTGGCGACAACAGTGTCTTCGTAGCGATCAGCAGCTCGCTCTTCTGCTCCTCTCTCCATCTGCCGCGGCGATGGTGACGCGACGGGCGCAGTGACGAGCAACGATGGCGCCTCCCTCGAACGGGCTTGAACATACGTTTCCGCCGGTGGCGACACGGGAGAAGCGGCAGCGCGTTGATCGCTATCCGTCCTGGCTTCAGTGGCAATCGCTTCCAGCCTTGCCGACGCTTCCGCGGGTTTTTCCTCGGCAAACCGCATCGCCCTTCCTGCCCGCTCTTCCTCCGGCGCTTCCCGCTGCACGATCGCGGATGGCGCGGGGAGTGGCTCCATCATGGCTATTTCGGGAAATGTCGAAGCGGTTTCCCGGTTGACGTGCAGGAGGAAACCGAACGCGATGCCCATGAAAGCACCGACAGCGACGGTCTGCCAGAGATGTCCGCGCGTCTCGCCATCACCGAAAAGCCAACGTGAAAAACGGTCAGACGCAGAACGTTTTTTCGGCGCTTTCGGAATGGCTGCTGGCGCTTCCGAAGCGACGGTACGCGCCTTGCGAACTTCCGCCGCGCGTTGAGCCGCAGCGTCCAGAATGGCGGCGTCCAGCGCGGGAGCAGGCGCAGGCTGTTGCATGTCGCGGGCGGCTTGCAACAAAGGCTGCTCAATGTCGCTCATCGCAATGGACCTGGGAGAATGGGCGGGCGGTTTCATGAGAGTGCCTTCCGTTTCGGTTCCGCAAACGCCGGTTCTTCCGCAGGCGACAGCGAGCGGAGGCGCTGCCGCAGTTTGGTGAGCGCATAACGGTAGCGACTTTTGATCGCTTCGAGCGGAGCGCCGGTCAACGCCGCGATTTCGGAAAGTTCCATGTCGGCGTGTGCGCGCAACAGGAAAACTTCGCGCTGCGGCAATGGCAGCGTTTCCACAGCGACGGCAATCTGCTGCAACTGTTCGAAACGCAGTGCCAGCGTTTCAGGCGTTTCGGCCTCGTGACTTTCGCTTGCATCAAGAAGCGTATGTTCGGTTTCGTCGAACGCTTCCGTCGCAATGCTTTCGTATCGCCGCCAACCATCGATCAGCCGATGGCGGGCAATCTGGTACAACCAGGTTTTGAAGCGGGCGCGACCGTCAGGCATGGCATCACTCCGAATCAGCGCGAGCCAGGTTTCCTGAAAGATCTCGTCGGTTCGCGCCGCGCTGGAACACAAACCGTGAATGAAACGATAAAGCCCGGTGCGGTGACGACGATAAAGTTCCGCGAACGCCTCCTCATCGCCTTCGCGGTAACGCGCGAGCAAAGTCTCGTCGCTGTCGAGATCAGCGGCAACAAGAGCGTCGGTTGCAACGGAAAGAGATGACATCGCCACATTTTATCGCAGTCTCCGCGTTTCGGGTTCTCCTCCTTCCCCTTGAAGGCATCGCTATCTACACATCTTCAAGCGCCGCAGGCGCGAAACATGAGTAACCGTCGGTGGAGCGCGAACGTAGTAAGCGCGGAACCGGCGGGGGTGACTGTCTCCCTACCCAACCCTCAGCCCTGCAGGGGCTGAATGTGGGTAGCGCGTGTTCGCTTTCCGCCGGTTCCGCACGCTACGCTCGCTACACCGGCGGTTACTCACATTATGCCCCTTCGGGGCACCTCTGCGGTGCATCATGCGCCAGCACCGCAGAGGTGTAAATGCCTTGAAGAGGAGGGCTTTTGTGAATTCCGTCCCGCCCGAATCTCAATCCCTGCGCGGCGCTTTCGTTTGCAAGCTCTTCGCCAGATCGACCAACTGCACGAATTCCGCACGAAGCCCATCGTGGTCGGCGCCTTTTGCTTTTCGCGCCAGTTCGGCGGTATCTGCAAGACTGAATGTCTCGGTGTACTTGCCGTTTTTCAGAATCTGTCCATAAGCCGCAACAGCCGCGGCGAAACGGAAGTCTTCGCTGGCCGCATGGAGCGAAGGCTTGATCTGGCTTTCCTTGAGCGGGAATTCCAGTAGCTTGCTTTGCGCTGCGCCCGGTTCCTTGTAGCGGATGCGCAGAAACGCCAGTTCATCGGAAAGTTCGCTCTTGGCGCCAGAGGTTTTTTGATAACGCAACGGTTCGAGCCAACCTTTTCCGCCCTTCAGGACAACCTCGTAGAGTGCCGTAACCGTATGGCCGGAACCAATATCGCCAGCATCAACCTTGTCGTTGGCAAAATCCTCGCGTTTCAGTTCGCGTTTTTCATAGCCGATCAGGCGGTATTCGCTGACTTTTTCAGGATTGAATTCGACCTGTATCTTGACATCGCTGGCGACGATGGAAAGCGTTGAACTCAACTGTTCAACCAACACCTTGCGCGCCTCGCGCAGCGTGTCGATGTAAGCATAATTACCCTCACCGGCGATAGCCAGGTTCTTCATCAAACGCTCGTTGTAGTTATCGACGCCGTAACCGAGCGTCGTCAGCGAAATTCCGCTCTTCTTCTTTTCGGCGACCATTTCCTTTAACTGCTCGAAGTTGGTGATGCCGACGTTGAAATCGCCATCGGTGGCAAGCAGGATACGGTTGATTCCTTTGGGAATGAAACCCTGCTGCGCCATCTGATACGCCAGCATGATGCCCGAAGCGCCGGCGGTGCTGCCACCCGCACGCAGTTGCTCGATCGCCGCGGTGATTTTCGCCTTTTCTCTTCCGGAAGTCGGCTCCAGCACCACCTGAGTGCCACTCGCGTAAGTGACCAGCGAAACGCTGTCTTGCGAGCGCAGTTGGTCAACGAGCAATTTCAGCGTGCTTTTCACCAGCGGCAAACGTTCGGGAGAGTTCATCGAGCCGGAAACATCGACCAGAAACACCAGATTGGCCGGCGGCAGATTTTCCACGGCGGTGTCGGAAGCCTTGATGCCGATGCGGATCAGTTTGGTGTTCGCATTCCACGGGCTGGGCGCGATTTCGGTGGTGACGCCGAACGGCGACAATTTGCCATTGACCGGCGTCGGAAGCGCGTACTGGTACGAGAAATAATTGATCAACTCCTCGACGCGCACCGCGCCATGCGGCGGCAACTGCCCGCGATTGAGAAAACGCCGGATGTTGGCATAGGCGCCGGTATCAACGTCGATGCTGAACGTTGACACAGGGTCGCTGGCAGCGAGCTTGATTTCGCTCTCCGAGAGCGTTTCGTATTGTTCGCGCGGTACGTCCTGGTAGTACGATGGCGCGAACTGCTGCGAGAAAAAAGCAGCACGTTCAGGAGCAGGCGCTCTGGCGGTCATGACAGCCAGAGCATCATGCGCTGCTTCCGCCTGCATTCTTACTTGCGGCGGCGGAGACGCGGGACTTACCTCAGCAGGAGTAGAAAGCGAAGCTTCCGCCGCGACATCCTGCCGCTGCGGCCATTCGGTTTTTACCTCCTGCTTCGGCGGCAGAAGCGCCGCCTGCCTATCCTGCGCGACAGATGACGAAGATTTCCCTGACGGCGCTGTGTCGCACCCACTCAAAAACAACACCAAAAGAAGTGAAACAAAAAAAGTGAAACACGGCCTGGTCATGCCGGTTTTGCAACGCGAGATATTCATGAAATCCTCCAGATCAGTCAGTAAAAAAGGATGACGGTGCGGAAAGGGGTTCAGCGCCGCCGTTGCTTGCGTACCGTTAGACGCAGAAAAAGGGGGATTCGGGTTAAAATAAAAACTATCTTGAGCTTGATTAAACAAATTTTCTTTTATACGGCGAACTTCAACGGTATTCCTTTCGACCCCGACACGACGCGATCCGCCCACCATGCCGTTCCTGAAAAACCTTTTCAAGAAGAAAACCCTGAACATCCATCAGCGGGTTGCCGTTCCGGTATTGTGTTATCACAGCTCCCACATCTGGGGCACCGCGTATTCCCAAAACAACCACACCGCGCTGGAAGAAGATCTGCGTTATCTTCTGCATGCGCAATACCGACTGCTTTCGCCGACCGCTTTGGCGCTGGCGCTTCGCCAGGGAAACGACGCGCTTCTGGCGGAAAAACGCGTTTGCATCACCTTCGACGATGGAATGGATTTCGATTACTTCGATCAGGAACACAAAGACGCGGGATTCGTCAAAAGTTTTCACACCATTCTGAGCGAAAGTCCGTTGCAGAAAACCGTCGTCGGCAGAACAGCGCCGAACGACGCCTCAAGTGTCGCGTTCATGATCGTTTCGGCGGAGGCGCGTCAAGCCATCGACAAGACCTGTCTTGGGGCAAACCAGTTTTGCGACCGCTGGTGGCGCGAGTGCGCGCAGCAAGGCATCATCGGCATCGGCAACCACAGTTGGGATCACGCCGCCGAAGCCCTTGAAACCGTCCATCAAACCGACAACATCAAAGGCTCTTTTCACGCGATCGACACGTACGCCGACGCCGATCAACAAATACGCGCCGCGCAAGATTACCTCGATACCGTCACAGGCGGTTGCGCCACGCCGTTGTTTGCTTATCCGTATGGCCACGCTGCGGATTACCTCGTCAACGAATACTTCCCGAACCACGAAAAAGAGCATCGACAACTGGCCGCCTTCGGCACCGGCGGCGAGCCGGTGACGCGAAACAGCAACCTTTGGGCGCTGCCGCGCTACGTGTGCGGTCAGCACTGGCGCACTCCCGAAGAATTCGAGAAAATGTTGACCGATTTGGGTTCATCCTGATTCCGGAGACCGCTCATGAATTTTCTGAAACGTTTGCTGAAAAGCCCTCCCCCTCACACACCCTTAGCCCCCTTTCCAAAGGGGGTGTCGGCGGAGCCGACGGGGGTTTGCCTCCCGCAAGAAGAGAAGAGCGCAAACCAGCCTCCTTACACCGCCGTCCACATCTCGGACGTTCTTTGCGTCACAGAAATAGCGAACGCCGAATTTTTCGTCGGCGATCTTTTCCGTCGCCGCTTCAACACCCCGTCTTTCCCCGACATGCCTCGGCATTTCGTCGCGTTCTACAAAATCGACGAAAACACCATGATGCCGGTCGGCTACGTCCATCAAACCCCCTGGGAGAACTGCTACCTGTGCGGCGGACTGGTGATTGATGATCGCCGCTATCGGCGTATCCCTTCCGCGCATCGCCGAATCATTCGAGACGCGGGCGGCGTTGCCGAATACTTGCAGCGAGAAAGCTTCGCCGCACTCGAAAAAGACACCCTGGCCATCTGGGGAATCGTCGGCGACAAACTGGCCGAACAAGTCGATCTGCGCGTCGGCTTCGTTCACACCGACCGTCCTCCACTGATGGTCGTCTGGTTAAAGCCGTTGCCGGAAGAAGAAAAAGCGGCCTGGGTTCAAAAAGCGGCGGCGTTGGGGATGTTTTAGATTTTCGTATTGCTTGAGTGCATTCTATGGAAAAATTCATCACTTATACAAACTTCTCTTTGATCATTGTATATTTTTTTATTTACGCGCGCTCCATGCGGTTCCCGACGAAAAAAAGGGGGAAAGACTTTTATAAACCAAGTGTTCGGAATCAAACATTAAGCTTGTTGCTGCTTGTGTTTGTCTTTGGTCTTCAAGCTTCCCTTTGGCTAATTTCGTGTAGATCGAACAAAGAAGTGTTGCCGCTTCACGAAGGAACCTTGTTCAACCAAGGATTATTTTACTGCGTTTGCGGTTTATGTATTATGGTGAGCTTTTTCATTGACGAAAAACGGCTTCTCGTTTTTGATATGCTGAAATATGTAACTCGCTGCTGGGGAGAAAAATTCATGTGGTTCGTTTCTATTGGGTCAATCGTGTGGGGAATTTTCATCATTGTCGCGCCATTGCTTTTTGATATCCCCGTGCAAAAAGGGCGGTGTTATTTTTAGCAAGTGTAGCAAGCGTAGCCCGGATAAGCGAAGCGCCATCCGGGAATCAGGGATCAGAAAAGCATCATCTCACGCGAAGCCGCGAAGGCTCCCTCCCCTTCAAGGCATAGGTATCTACACAAGTATGGGGGTAGCCCCGAAGGGGCGTGATATGAGTAACCGTCGGTGGAGCGAGCATCGCGAGCGAAACCGGCGGAAAGCGAACATCCAACACTCCCCCAGCCCTGCAAGGGCTGAATAATGTCTGTTCAGCCCTTGCAGGGCTGGGCGATGGTGCTGTCTGTCTCCGCCGGTTCCGCGTTCGCTACGCTCACGCTCCACCGACGGTTACTCATGTTGCGCGCCTGCGGCGCTGCCTGGAATGTGAGAGAAAAGCATGTCATCAGAGACCATGACGCAGCACTTGTGTAGATACCTATGCCTTCAAGGGGAAGGAGCTTTCGTTCCTTCGCGCCTTCGCGTGAGGATATTTTTTTCGTGACCTTCGTGTTTTTCGTGGTTAAAGGTTTCCTCGTTCTTTGCGGTTGATTTGTTTTTGCTGGGATTCGCTTCGCTCATCGCCAGCCTACGTTCTTTGTGGTTAATTTCCGCAACCGTTCCGTGAAAAACGCTTCTGCGGTTATGGCCGTTCCATCGGGGTAACGTATCAGATACGCTTCTCCCGAGATGGAAGAACGAGAGGCGATGTGCTTGATGAAGTCTTCGGCGGTTTTTATGCTTGGTTTGGCTTTTGAATATTTGTGATGGAGGTGAGACACCGCATCGGCGACGCTGTGCGCTTTTCCGTTTCGGATGAATTGTGTGCCTTCCGGCGTGTCTCTGACCGATTCGATGAGCGCGGTGATTTTTTCCTCCTCGCTCATCGCATGATTTTTTCCATAAGTCAGCGCGGGCGCAAAGAGGAATAGCAGGAACAGCAGCCACCCTGCGTGATGCGCGATTTTTCGGAACGAATCAAAGCCGTTCATTTCACCCCCCATCCCAATCCCCGCCTCCGCGAGGACAGGCTCTTCCCCCGTAAGCGGGGGAAGAGTTTTCGCCCTCTCCCCCACCCCTCTCCCGCAAGCGGGCGAGGGGAAAATAGTGAAAGGGAGGGCGCCATGTTGCTACGGCACAAAATCGGTTTTCAGTTTTTTCGGGACGGCCAGGTTCTTCAAGCGCACGTATTGCGGTACGCCGTCTTTGAACGGTGGCGGCGCTTCGCCGCGAATCAGCGGCGTCAAATAAGCGCGCGCTTTGTCGGTGATCCCGTAACCATCTTTTGTGATGAAGTTTTTCGGAAGCATCTTTTCGTGGTTGGCGATTTTCGACAGCGGCATCGGTTCGATTTTCCAGCGGTACGGTTTCTCCGAGGTGCGCACGATCGCGGGCATCACGGCGTTGTGCCCGGCAAGCGCCAACTGCACGGCGGCGCGACCGACGGCGTAGGATTGTTCGAGATCGGTTTTCGAGGCCAGATGCCGCGCTGCCCGTTGCAGGTAATCGGCAACCGCCCAGTGGTATTTGTAGCCCAGTTTCGCTTTGGTGAGTTGTGCGATCTGCGGGCCGATGCCGCCCAGTTGCGCATGGCCGAACGCGTCGCGCGTACCGACTTCGGACATCAGTTTGCCGGAAGCGTCGCGCAATCCTTCCGACACGCCGATGCAGCAATAGCCGAACGCATCAACTTTTTTACGCACGGCAGCGAGGAATTTTTCTTCATCGAACGCGATTTCCGGAAAGAGCAGCAACAGCGGGATCGGTGTTTCTTTGTCGTCGGCAAGACCAACGGCCGCCGTGATCCAGCCGGCGTGACGCCCCATCACTTCCATCACGAAGATTTGCGTCGAGGTTTTGGACATCGACGCGACATCGAACGCTGCTTCGCGCATCGAGGTTGCGACATACTTGGCGACCGATCCGAAGCCCGGGCAGTTGTCGGTCAGCGCGAGGTCGTTGTCCACTGTTTTCGGCACATGAACCGCCTGCAACGGATAACCCAGTTTGTCGGCGATTTGCGAAACTTTGAGGCAGGTGTCCGCCGAATCGTTGCCGCCGTTGTAGAAAAAGTAGCCGATGTCGTGCGCGCGGAATACGTCGATCAAGCGTTCGTATTGCGCGCGCGATTCGTCGATGCCTTTCAGTTTGTAGCGGCACGAACCGAACGCGCCCGCCGGTGTGTGTTTCAGCGCCGCGATATTTTTGGCGCTCTCGCGCGAAGTGTCGATCAGGTCTTCGGTCAACGCGCCGAGAATACCGTTACGACCGGCATAGACCGCGCCGATTTTGTCTTTGTGTGCACGCGCCGTTTCGATAACACCGGCGGCGCTGGCGTTGATGACGGCGGTCACGCCGCCGGATTGTGCGTAAAACGCATTGCGTTGGGTGGTTTTTTTCATGGTGATTATCCAAATAAAAAATATTTTTACCGCAAGGAACGCAAAGAACAAACCCCCGCCCGTCTTCGACGGGCACCCCCTTTGAAAAGGGGGCTGGACATCGCGTCTTCGCGTGAATAAAAAAAGCCGTCATTGCGAGCAAAGCAAAGCAATCCAGAAAATGTGCGCAACGAAAAAACATTGGGTTGCTTCGTCACTTCGTTCCTCACAATAACGCCTTTCTGATACCTGTCCTCTGAGATGGCTACGCTTGCTTTTACCCCTCTCCCCCGACCCCTCTCCCGCAAGGGGAGAGGGGAGGGAGCTTTCGTTCCTTCGCGGCTTCGCGCCTTCGCGTGAGGCCAAAATGCGGGCGAGACGCCCGCGCTCCGTTTTTCTCCGCGCACTCCGCGCCTTCGCGTGAGGCCAAAACGTCGCGGTTCGCTACGCTCACCACGACCTATGCGCTGCTTTCTGATTCCTGACCTCTGATCCCTGCTCACCCCACCGCCACGTCCTGCAACGAGGCGCGATTGACCTGTCCCAGCAAGCGCCGCCCCGGCGCGTAATCCGATTGCAGCGTCAATGCGCGCTCGGCGCAAGCCCGCGCTTCCTGCCGGTCGCCCTGCTCCAGATACAGTTGCCCCAGGTTGCACAGAAACGCCGGATCGTAGGGGCGCACTTGTGTCGCCAACGCCTGCGTTTCCAGCGCTTCCGCCGTGTGCCCCTGCATCCGCGCAACCATCGCCCGCAAATTCAGCGCCCAGGGATCGTTGAAGCTCAACGCCAACACGTCCTCAATTTTGGCGTGCGCCTCGCTCCATTCCTCTTTCTGCGCCGCAGCCGCCGCGTCCTGCAACAACGGTTCGACTTGCGCAATCAAGGCTTCGTGCTTCGCCTGCCATTTCTCGTAAACCCGATCACGGAAACGCACAAAACGTTCGGGATCATGGTTGCGACCGCCCGCGGTTCCCGATGAACCGGCATCGACGTACCACAGATAACTTTGCAGCGGCTCGAAATAAAAGGTCGTGCGTTGCGCGCATTGCAAAAAGAAATCCCAATCTTCGTGAATGTCGAGCGACGGGTCGAAGCGACAGCCGGATTCGATCAACGGTCGGGAAATCAGCGTCGCCGACAAATGGATGAAGTTGCGCGTATAAAGTTCGATCAACGCGAACGGCTGGCCGAACGGTTCGCGGCGTCCGTCGTTGAACACGGCTTGCGCCAGCGTGTGAACGATACCGGCGCCGTCGGCGCGGGTAGTGGCATCGACCAGATGGGCGATGTGTTCCGGCAGGAACTCATCGTCGTCGTCGAGAAACGTGATCCACTCGCCGGTCGCCGCTTCCAGGCCGGCGTTGGCCGCCAGCGGTCGCGGCAGCCGCGTTTCGGAAGTCACCAGCCGCAACGGATGCGGTCCGGCGCGGTCTTCCAGCGGCGGATGGGAAGGGCCGCAAGCGGCCACGACCAGAATTTCCAGATTCGGATACGTTTGTGCAGCCAGCGAGGCCAGCGCGGTGGCAAGGCTCTCCCGCGCCATGCTGCGAACGATCACGGAAACGCGGGGCAGGCTCATCTCATCTCCTCACGATTCCAGCGCGGCCAGACAGGCGGCACGGATGGCGTCAACGCTGCCGACACCCGCCACTTTCCGATAACGCGGCGCGCGCGCATCGCCGCGTTTCGCCCAATCGCCGTAGTAAGTCACCAGCGGCGCGGTCTGCGCGTGGTAAACCTCCAGACGCTTTTTGACGGTCTCCTCGCGGTCGTCGTCGCGCTGAATCAGCGGTTCGCCGGTTTCGTCGTCCTTGCCGGCGTTTTTCGGCGGATTGAATTTGACGTGATAAGTGCGCCCCGACGCCACATGAACGCGCCGCCCGCTCATCCGCTCGACGATTTCCGAATCGGGCACCGCGATTTCCAGAACATAATCAATGGCGACGCCCGCTTCCTTCATCGCCTCGGCCTGAACGATCGTGCGCGGAAAGCCGTCAAAAAGATAGCCGTTGGCGCAATCCGGCGCTTTCAGCCGTTCGCGCACCAGCCCGATGATGATTTCGTCGGACACCAGCCCGCCGCTGTCCATCACCTCTTTCGCCGCCAAACCCAGCGGCGTCTGCGCCTTGACCGCCGCGCGCAACATGTCGCCGGTGGAAATCTGCGGAATGCCGAACGCTTCCTTGATGAACCCCGCCTGGGTTCCTTTGCCCGCGCCGGGCGGTCCTAACAAAATGAGCCGCATGTGATCCTTCCTGAAAAATTCCGCAAAAATTGCTTCGCATCGTCGTTTTCGTCGCCGTTTTCGGGCACGCGATGCTGACTCTCCGATTTTCTATGTTGCGCCGCGGCAGGTCAACCATTGCCGCGGTTTTCATGAGCGGCGCTTGACGCGCCGTATGTTTGCGCCCACAGTCGGCGGGCGACCGCCAAATCTTCCTCGGTATCGATCCCCGGCATCGGCGCTTCATCGACGACCTCGACGACGATCCGGTAACCGTGCCAGAGCGCCCGCAGTTGCTCCAGCTTCTCGATGGTTTCCATCGGCGCCACCGGCAGGGCCGGAAACAAGCGCAGGAACGACGCGCGATAAGCGTAAAGCCCGTAATGGCGGTACAGCGGATGTTCGGCCGGATACGCCGACAAAATGGCGTCTTCCGGCAGCGACGCCATCGCATCGCGCGCAAACGGGATCAGCGCCCGACTGAAGTACAGCGCGTAGCCGAAATGGTCGAGCACCGCCTTGACGACGTTCGGATTGCGCGCTTCGGCAAGCGACCGCAGCGGATGGCAGGCCGTCGCCATCGCCGCGTCCTCGTGCAGCACCAGCTTTTCGGCAACGCGCTCGATCAGCGTCGGCGGCAGAAAAGGCTCGTCGCCCTGAACGTTGACGACGATACTGTGATCGGACAACCCCAGCGCGTCCACCGCTTCGGCAAGCCGGTCGGTGCCGGTTGGATGGTCGGCGCGGGTCATCAGCGTTTCGACACCGGCGTCGTTCACCGCCTTCTCAATACGCGCATCGTCGGTCGCCACGATCACCCGTGCGCTGCGGATGCGCGCCGCCTGCTGGGCAACGCGCACCACCATCGGCGCACCGCCGAGATCGGCCAGCGGCTTGCCCGGCAAACGGGTCGAGGCGAAACGGGCGGGGATGATGATCGTGAATGACATAAGAAATTCTACCGCAAAGAACGCAAAGAAAACCTTTCAACCACGAAAAACACGAAGGCCACGAAAAATATTCTCACGCGAAGCCGCGAAAGCGGAGAACCCACAAAAACCAGCTCACGCGAAGGCGCGGAGAAGGTTCTCCCCTCTCCCCTCGCGGGAGAGGGGTCGGGGGAGAGGGGGCTTTTTGCACGGTGACGGGAAGCAGATTGCTTCCCCCACGAGCAAAACGCACCGATTGAGGCGTAGGGGCGGCAACCTGCCGCCCGCAACAAACTCCTTCGCGTGAAATGGTTTTCTGACCTCTGACTTCTGACCTCTGACTTCTGACCTCTGACTTCTGACTTCTGACCTCTGACCTCTGACCTCTGACTTCTGACCTCTGACTTCTGACCTCTGACTTCTGACCTCTGACCTCTGACCTCTGACCTCTGACCTCTGACCTCTGACTTCTGACTTCTGACATCTGACTCAGCGCAACGCCTCAATCTCATCCGGCTCCAGTTTCCGCGCTTCATCCTCAAGCATCACCGGAATGCCGTCGCGGATCGGGTACGCGAGTTTGGCGCTTTTCGAGATCAATTCCTGACGCTCGGCGTGGTAGACCAGCGCCCCGCGCGTAACCGGACAAACCAGAATTTCCAGCAACTTGAGATCGAGCTTGGGCGAAGCGGTGTTTTCATTCATGGGTTTCTCCTGAAATTCCTCGTTGCGGCAAACTGCCGCGCAAGGTTTCCTCAATAAACTGCAACAACGCGGGCGCGATGGTTCCGGCAATCGGCAGATACCAGCAACGTTCATCGGCCATCGTCGCGCACTTGACCGCGTCTTTTTCGGTCATCAAAATCCAGCGCGCTTCAGGCAGCGCCAGATCCGCCGCCGTAAAACGGTGGTGGTCGGCAAACGGATGCGTCACCGCGCGAATGCCGAGCCGCCGCAACATCGCAAAAAAACGTTCGGGGTGACCGATACCGGCGACCGCGTGCACACCCTCTTCCTTCACAAAAAAATCCATCGCGCGCTGTTCGTCGGGTTTTGTTACGCTGCGCCAGACTTCCGCTTTCAGCGTCTGCCGGAATACCGGAACGGCTCCCCTCTCCCCTTGCGGGAGAGGGGTAGGGGGAGAGGGGTGAACTAAAACCCCATCCCCACCCCAACCCTCCCGGCCCTCTCTCCCGACCTCTCTCCCACAAGGGAGAGAGGAGGGAAATGCCTCCCCTCTCCCGCTTTCCGCGGGAGAGGGGCAGGGGGAGAGGGATGGAAGGGAAGGGCTTTCACCCATCGCCGTAAGCACCACCGCACTCACCCGCGCCAATCGCTGCGGCGGTTCGCGCAACGGACCGGCGGGAAGCAGAAGCCCGTTGCCGAGTTGGCGCTCGCCGTCAAGCAACGCGATTTCCAGCGTTCGCGCCAGCCGATCATGTTGCAGCCCGTCGTCGGAAACCAGAACATCAATCTCGGGATGCGCCGCCAGCAACGCCCGTCCGGCGGCAACGCGGTCGCGCCCCACCGCCATCGGAACACCGGCGCGCGCGATCAACGCCGCTTCATCGCCCACATCCCGAACATCGCTGTTCGCATCGACACAAACGACGCCACGAGCCTCACCGCCATACCCGCGACTGATCACGCCCGGTCGAAACCCGCGCGCCGACAATGCCCGCGCCAGCGCCAGCACAAACGGCGTTTTGCCCGTGCCGCCGACCGTGATATTGCCGACGACAATCACCGGCGTCGGCAACGTGAAACGCCGAATCCACCCGCGCCGGTACAGCGAAGCGCGAACGGCGACCAGCGCGCCGAACACCCAGGACAGCGGCGACAACAAACACGCCAGCCAGGTCATTCGTGGCGCGTACCAGGTTTTTAGCAGTGTTTGAGACAGTCTCATCAGAGCGATTGGGGTTCAAATGCCTTACCCTCCCCTCGCGGGGAGAGTGTCCCGAAGAGGCGGGAGATAAAAGCCCTCCCCTTCAAGGGGAGGGTTGGAGTGGGGATGGGGTTTTAGCCCCCTCTCCCCCAGCCCCTCTCCCGCAAGGAAAGAGTAAAGCGCGGATCAAGAACCGGGAAGTCGGGTGGCGAACGTAATTCTCGGCATATCGGCGAGCCGCGCCGCCTCCATCACACGGATCACCGACTGATGCGACGCGCCCGCATCGGCGTTGATGATCACCACCGGGTCTTTGCCGTCCTGTGCCGCCGCTTGCAGCAACGCGGCGAAATCCTCGACCGTCGAAAAACGGAAAACCTGCTTGTTCAGAACATAATTGCCATGCGCGTCAACACCGACATTGACCTCGACCGGCTTCATTTCCGGCTTCACCGCGTTGGCTTCGGGCAGCATGATCTGCAATTCCCGAATACGCTGGTACGTCGTGCTGACCATCAGGAAAATCAAAATCACCAACAACACGTCGATCAACGGAATAAAGTTGATCTCTGGCTCATCGCGCATCCGGTAACCGCGTAAATTCATGAAGCCGCTCCTGCTCTAACGGGATTTAACGGGAAGAACCCGCATGAATCGAATCGACCAGGCGGATCGCTTCGCGCTCCATCTCGACAATATACGACTCGACCAGCGCCCGGAAATGCCGGTAAAAAATCATGCAGGGAATCGCAATCATCAGCCCGAACGCCGTATTGTAGAGCGCCACCGAAATGCCGTGCGCCAGTTGCGCCGGATTGGTGTTACCGGCGGCGTCCGTCGAACCGAAAATCTCGATCATCCCGACCACCGTACCGAACAGCCCCATCAGCGGCGCCATCGCCGCGATCGTTCCCAGCGTCGTCAGAAAACGGTCGAGACGGTGCGTAACCACGCGCCCCACCTCTTCGATCGCCTCCTTCATCACCATCCGCGGCGCCTGCGCGTTCGCCAACCCGGCGGCGACGATTTGCCCGAGCGGACCGCGTTGCGCCGTTTGCGTCAGCAATTGCGTGCTCATCCCTTTTTGTCGGTATTCGGCGAGCACCTGATTCACCAAACCATTCGGAATGATGTTCGAACGACGCAACGTCCAGAAACGCTCAATGATGATCGGCAACGCAATAACCGAAGCCAGAATCAGAAACCAGATCGGCCAACCCGCGGCCTGAATAATCGCCCACACAGTCTTTCTCCGTCCGAAACAAATTAACGCGGCGACAAGATTCTATCAGGGATCAGGTATCAGAGGTCAGGAATCAGGAATCAGAAAAAAAGAACCGCAAAGAACGCAAAGAACGCAAAGAAACGCATAGAGCGCAAAGAAAAAACCGTCATTCTGCGCGTGTAGGGGCAGGTTTCAAACCTGCCCTTTTGGATCTCACGCGGAGGCGCGAAGGCGCGAAGAAACGACAAGCCCCCTTTCCAAAGGGGGTGGCCGCCGAAGGCGGACGGGGGTTTGCAGGGCGGGCGAAGCCGACGGGGGTTTGCAGCGCATAGGTCGTGGTGAGCGGCCTTTAGCCGCGAGCGAAGCGTGGCGGGAACCGCGACGTTTTGGCCTCACACGGAGGCGCGAAGGCGCGAAGAAACGACAAGCCCCCTTTCCAAAGGGGGTGGCCGCCGAAGGCGGACGGGGGTTTGTAACGTTGCGGGCGGCAGATTGCCGCCCCTACGGCTCCATCGGCGCGTCTTGCCCGTAGGGGAGGCAACCTGCCTCCCGTCACCGTGCAAAATGCCCCCTCTCTCTTCGTTCCTTCGCGTGAGAGGATGTTTTTCTGATCCCTGCCCACCTACGCCCCTACACCACTGTATGAAAAAAGAAACAGCCCCCCCGCTTGAGCGCACTTTTTCGTCACAATCCATGCAGGGCAATCAAATTTCGTGCACTATACTGGCCTTTGAGCACCTGAATAACCCGCCGGTGCGGATGAACGGCGTCCCCGCTATCCCTCGGCGTATGATCCCTTAACCACCCTTGAAAGGAAACATCATGACCACCGCTGTAAGCAATCAACATATGACGCCCCCCCCCCCCCCCCCCCCCCCCCCCCCGATGCCATAGGCGTTAATCGCTCATCTTCGCGCTTCCTCGCGCATTTATCCTTCAAACGCCTTCTTTTCCCCTTAAAACATTTTCTACCCGCGCTCGCGCTGACCCTTGCGCTGTTCGTTGCCGCGCCGATGTCGGCAAACGCAACGTACCAGGTTAACGGCAACCCCGCCGGCGCATCGCTGCAAGCCGACATCGATGCGCTGGCCGACAGCCCTGCCACGCACACCATCACGCTGCTGGCCAACACCCCCGTCACCGATGGGCTGGCCATCACCAACAAAAACATCACGTTCGCGCTGGCAGGCTTTAACCTGACCATTTCCAACAACGCGGGCTATGGCTTGAATCTAACCAACAGTGCCATCGACTACACGGGCAACGGCAACTTTACGGTTTCCGCCGCCAGTACCGCGCTCCGCATCGACGGCGGCTCCTGTCGTCTGACCGGCGCGACGACCACCGCCGACGGCGTAAGCGCGATTTATGGCATTAACAACGCCTCTCTTGTGACCGTCAACGGCAACGTCTCCGCGACGGGTGATTTCAGCCGGGGAATCATGCTGTGGAACGACGGCACTGTGACCGTCAACGGCAACATCACCGCCTCGGGCGAGGAGAGCCGGGGAATACGCACCTGGGGCAACGGCGCGACCGTCACCGTCAACGGCAACATCACCGCCACGGGCTTCTGGAGCAATGCGATACGCGCAGGAGGAGGCGACACCATCACTGTGACCGGCAATGTCTCCGGCATTATCGACGCATGGGGTGCCGCCGAGGTGACCATCAACGGCCCTGTGCAAATGTCGCAAGATTACGCCTATATTGAGGCTTCCGACAACGGCACCAAAATAGCGATCAACGGCAATGTGACGTTTATGGGCACAGGATATATTTATACCGACGGCGGCGGCGCCATCGCCATCAGCGGCAACGTGACCGCCAATGCAAATCCCAGCTACTGGTCTCTTGTCGAGGCAGATGATCCCGGCAGCGAGATCACCATCGGCGGCAACCTCACCACATCGGGCAGGGGGATAAGTATCTGGAGCGGCGCAACCGTCACCGTCATCGGGAATGTCACCGCGAATGGCGAATATGGTGTGTACGCCGAGGACGGCGGGGAGGTTTACATCCGGGGAACGCTCACCGCCAACCCGTACATCCAATTCTATAATCAAATTACGAATACTCCTTATTTCGTCCCCAGAACGCCTTATCCGGCCACGCAAACCATCGGCGGCATCAGCTACCACGTCTATGCCAATAATAACGTGACGACCCTTGCCCCTGCGTATGTGTACATCAGGAACAACGTCACGCCGCTCAACACCGGCACGGCGAGCATTCCCGTGATGAGCCCGGTGGGACTGGTGTTGCTGGCGCTGGCGCTGGGCGGAATAGTGGGTTGGCGGAGGCGCAAGGCATAGGTTGGCGGTGAGTGAAGCGAACCCCAACATTCGAACCTCGTGATTCATAAGGGCGGGTTTCAAACCCGCCCTTTTTTATTATCACGCGGAGGCGCGAAGCCGCGCAGTCCGGGAAGAAAAACCTTTTAACCACGAAAAGACACGAAAACCCCTTCCCCCGCTTGCGGGGGAAGGCGGGGATGGGGGTGTCGGGGATCAGAACGTAGGGGCGCGATTTATCGCGCCCTTTTTGGCCTCACGCGAAGGCGCGAAGGCGCGAAGGCGCGAAGAAGAACTCGTCATTGCGAGCGAAGCGAAGCAATCCAGAAAATGTGCGCAACGGAAAAATCGCTGGATTGCTTCGTCGCTTCCCGCCACGCTTCGCTCGCGGCTAAAGGTTCCTCGCAATGACGCATTTCTGATTCCTGACCTCTGATTCCTGTTCACGCGGAGACGTGAAAAATAACTCCGTCATCCCCGCGAAAGCGGGGATCCAGTGCCTTTACGCTGTCTCAGGCAAAGGTATATCCTGTTTCGTATGCGTAAACCTTACGTCTATATTCTTGCCAGCAAACGAAACGGAACCCTGTACACGGGTGTCACATCCAATCTCACCCAACGCATAGAACTGCATAA
>Ga0209737_10001044_pt1 | contig 20792 bp, 23 predicted proteins | sample TergutCu122P3_FD_187284 | JGI IMG/M metagenome (GOLD analysis project Ga0209737, IMG submission 187284) | Cubitermes ugandensis P3 segment gut microbial communities from Kakamega Forest, Kenya - Cu122 P3 (SPAdes) (version 2) | ecosystem: Host-associated > Arthropoda: Insects > Digestive system...
ACTTTTTGCTCAATGTATGTTGCTTTATCGGCTGGATCAATAACGAATCCTCTTTTTAGCTTTGATGAGGCGTAAATATAACAATTTGTCTGGAAGGAACCTAGTGTCATTGTCTCTAGAATCATAATCAATTCTAGCATACTTTCTCCTTAATTAAACAGAATCTACACAAGTTGTAATTGACATTCATTGCTTCTGAATTCGCGCATGTGAGAAAAGATAGCTTTGCTGTCGCATAGTATTCCGTATTGCCTGCAGAGCGATAAAAAAACATCTTTTAAGCGAGAATTATTTGGGCTGAGACAAGAATAAGAGTTAGCGAATTCCTTGAGGTAATAGTCCTTAACTCCGGGGTAGTGCTGTGTAAGCTTTGCAAAAAAGTATTCTCTGTTGCCGCTTCGCAGTGTTAACCCAAAACCAAAACATATGATTCCAAACACTCCTGCCTTGGCGCAATAATCCATTAAGCCTAATAGATTCTCTTCGCTGTCATTTATTCTTGGCAAGATTGGGCTTAACCAAACAACTGTGGGAATGCCTGCTTCTTTCATGGCCAGCAAAACCTTGAAGCGTTCTCGTGTAGATGAAACACATGGCTCAACAATTTTGCATAGGTTTTCATCATATGTAGTTAAGGTCATTTGTACAACACATTTTGCTTTTTGGTTAATGCGTGTGAGTAAGTCAATATCTCTGAGTATAAGTGAGGACTTGGTTTGTATCGCAAGCCCAAAACCATGTTTTTCTATTACCGATAGGCATTCTCTTGTCACACGGAGCTGCTCTTCTAAATGAATATATGGGTCAGACATTGATCCTGTGGTAATGACGCACTTTCGTCTTCGCTTTTTTAATTCTGCTTCGAGTAAACTAGCTGCATTGGACTTGACTTCAATATCCTCAAAGTCATGGCTCATTCGGTAGCAACTGCTGCGGCTGTCACAATAAATGCACCCATGAGTGCACCCGCGATAAATGTTCATGCCGCTATCGGCGGAAAGAATTGTTTTATACGACTTGTAATGCACTGCCTTTAACCACTTTATGGGACTTAACGATTGGAAGAGCTAATAGTGAGATTCGTCAGTTACTAATTCAGGGAGGCAAAGTCTCTGGGGAGACGATGCATCTTCCAAGAGTAAGATTGGATCCTCTGCGGGCAGCACTTTTGGCTCCTTTTTTCGTGAGAAAATGGCGCTAAATTCAGTTCGCAAGCTTCGGTTAAACGTTTTGCCTGTTTCACGTACTAAAAGCCAGAGAATTCGATTAAGATGAGTTCGCGTGTTTTTATCTAGGTGAGTGTACGTCTTAAACATTGATGCTACTAGGTTTATTTTCTCACGTGTCAAGTCGTTTAGAGTCTTCACACCTGTTGATTCTATTCCGCTAAAGAGAACCTCAACGAATTCGGCTCTTTGCTCAAGAGAAACCTGCTTCATCCATGAGCGCACAGTCTTGCTAATGGCAATACTGCTATATGACAGCTTTTTGACCTCGACAAATGAATTGCCCCTTATCCCCCAAGAGAGTGGGTTATGCTGCATTATCCCAATTTCGCTACTGCTCACAATTTTATGTTTCCCAGGGTGCTCAAGCAACATGCCTACAACAGATGACTCAGGAACAATCACCACTAATTTCTCCAGAATATCTTGGTATCCGGCGCTTTTGGCTATACCCGGCAAAAACCCCGGCCCGTCATTGTTATACACTCTTATTATGCGACTAAGGAGATTGGCTCCGGAATTCGCCGCCGCATACGCCGCGAGATTGCCGCCTTTAGAGTGTCCGCCAAGTAAGAAATGTCCTTTTAAGTCTGCCGAGATGTTAATAAAATAGCTGACAGCTTGCTTTTGAGCCGGAACCTCATTCAAAAAGCTCATTCTGAAGTCTTCTTTCCAGCCGGTTATAGTATTGTCAGTTCCTCTGAAAGCTATGTAATGCAGTTTTGGGTTTATACTGAAAACTGTGGCGGAAAATTGCTTGGCATGTTCTTCGTCCAGAATATCGGTGTGGTGTGAAACCTCAACCTCGGAGAAACGCTTTGTGGAAGCCGCGCCCAGTAACAATTCTTGCAATTGAACAAAGAAGCGGTTACCGAGAACATTGGCATAATCTACCATGTGCTTCCTGTAGTATCTGCATATTTTTTCTAAAGACATCGCGCATTTATGCGCTTTGCCGCTTTTTGTATTGAAGTTGAGATAAGAAATTGAGCAAAAAATGAGGCTATCAATTTCATTGAGAGGATCGCTTTCGAAAGATAAATCCCCACGCCATTCCAAATAGTCAAAAACACTGTGTGCTTCAGGCACTTGATGCCTCCCGAATCAGCTCACTTGAATCCATAATAACAGCGGCTGGTTCACTAGCAAAGACCATATCTGACAAAGATAGTGTATCCTTTGATAACAATTCTTTGTCTATACTGGTCGTGCGCATTAGAATGGTGTAGGATGCTTGCTTTTCCGAATTACTGCTTGGCTTAATGGTATCGCTAATCTTGTAGGCGATGAAATCTGCTCCACTTTGTATGGCTTTTCTCAATGCGGTGTCTGTCATAACTGAGCATCCAATGATAGCGTCAATAGGAAGAATACTTCTTGCTTGGGATACGGATAGGTCTTCTTCTGTAAGGAGTATACCGTAGGCTTTCGATGCCAAAACTATGTCAGCGTTATCTTCAATAAGCAACAGCGAATTGGTGCTCTGGCACAGTTTACAAATAGACTTAGCAGTACTTAAGAACTGTTTTTTTGCTCCTTTATAGCACCTCAGGAAAAGAACACGGCATCCCTTAGATATCAGCTTATGAGAAAAAGATAAAACGTCATCTTTTTTGATCAAGTCCAAATCAATTGAGGCGCAACGGCCTGTTAATTGTTTCATCTTATCCTGTCTTGTTATCTTTCCTATAAGATCTTTCTCAATAGTGTATAGATTAAACCGCTCAGCTTGATATAGAGATGAATTGAGACCTAAAAGCGGAGCCGCTTCTTCCAAAACTCTTAATGCCTCTTCTGCTCTGCGAACGTTGGCACTGACCACGTCAAAAAGCGTTTTTTCTGCATTTTGAAATGCTGTGGTCACCTTTTGTCCTACATCAGATTCTGAGTCTCGTGAAGATATGGCTTTTACCCGCGATGCCTGATCTCTCATTGCCAAATTATGACGTGATGTCTTCAGGCGTTCCGATAAACTTATGTCATTTAGAATAAAGCGAGAGACCTCTTCCAGTACCCGCAATCCTTCTCCCAAACGGTTTAGATTAGCGTCAACAACTCGTAATACGCTTTCGTCCATATTAAAAACCTCTCCTTGAAGTGCTACCAAGCAAGCTCGTCGTTTTGCATTTTCTCGAAATTTGGTCCCCATACTCGAAAAAATGTGCGACCTTTTAAAATTTCATATCTGGAACGAATGGCACTGATTTGGTTAAGTATATCGTTCATAGGTTTGCCGGGTTGCGCCATCACCCATAACTGGTGGTTGGTTTTCCCCTTCATGAGTTCAAACAACTCCTTCGTTAGATTGTTGTACTGGACTAAGTCCTCGGGAGTGAAAGCCCGTTTGATATGCTCATATGTAATTTCAGGATTCCTTCTGCTCATTTTTATCCTTTCAATACATTGTTGGTTATGTAGCTTAATTATAGCTGTGAGATATCTAAAACTCCATGAGGAAGTATGGCGCTTCTATCCCAAGTCAGCACGCTCTGGCTCAAGATATCTGCATTCTGTATTGTTTGTGGCAAAAGCTCTTTCGGTGAATCGCGCTTAAGCCAAGGGAGTCAATGGCTTGGTAGTGAGCCTGAGTTCCATATCCCTTGTTGTTACATAGACCATATCCGTGGTACTGTTTTTCAAATTCCTCCATTATTTTGTCACGTGTAACTTTGGCTACAATTGAAGCACAGGCTATGGAAACGCATAGAGAGTCACCATGGGTTATAGATTTTTGCGGTAGGTCAACATCGTTGAGTTTAATATAGTCGATAAGAAGGCTGTCGGCCTTTGGGATTAGTTTGTTAACCGCACTCACCATAGCCAGTTTTGTCGCCGCAACAATACCAATCGCATCAATCGTTTCAGAGGAGACAATGCCCACCCCTGACGTTATTGCTTCTGAAACAATCATGGAAAACAGCTCTTGTCTTGATTTCGCTGTTAACACTTTGGAATCTCTCACTTTATTATGAAATGAATAAGAACCGACAGGTGAGAGTACAACCGCCGATGCCACAACCGGCCCGGCCAGTGCCCCACGCCCAACCTCATCAATACCCGCAGTGAGACGATAACCCTTGTGGTAAAAGGCGAGTTCCTCGCTAAATGTGGGGTGAACGCATAAAAATGCACTGCGGGATGCTTGCGGATTCATTCTGTTTTCTTGCTCATTTTTCCGATAGGTTATATCACTACGTTTAGGTATCTTTGACATATGAACATCAAGCTGGTAATTTTAGTATTCGAAAGCAAAAACTTATGACACTAGACAGTATAACAATTATCATTGCCGTATTCATCCTCGGGCTTGGTTGCGGGGCTTTGTTTGTCAAGCTTAACACTCAAAAACAAAAGAAAGTGCCAAAGTCAGGAGACGATGCCGAGCATAATCTGTCAAAACCTGTTTTTCAATACAAATTTGTGGTGGCGCCGGTCGCTTTGGCAGTTCTTAGTGTTGTTGTCGTTTTAGCTTTTTCCTCTTCTTTATCCGGACAGATTGCCTACCGCTTTGATGACGCAGGCGCTCCCCGTAGTTCCATGAACACATTCGTCTTTATTCTGCTTACAGTCGTCGCTCAGATGATCTGCGCTTTGACTGCTTTGGGGGTATCCAAGGGTGTTATCGCCATGGGTAACAGAATGTACAAGAATGAGCCGCCTCAATTTCAGCTTGACGGATTCATCTTGCTGATGAGCAATATGGTAATTTTTCCACAAGTAATACTTTCATACGTTATGACGGATGCCTTTATCTATAATACTTGGCAGATACACATCTTTTCCGCAGTACACTTTGTGGTTATGGTCATTATTGTTGCCAGTTTGGTAATCTGCGGAGCGTTTATTTGGCTTTTTGGGCGCGCAAGAAGCGCCTTGAACAAGTAGTAAGGAGTATGTTGTGATAGAGCAGCAAAGCAAAATGGAGAAGCTTGTTTCGCTATGTAAGCGACGCGGTTTTATTTTTCCCTCAAGTGAAATATACGGAGGACTATCTTCCTGCTGGGACTATGGACCGCTTGGCGTAGAAATGAAGCGTAACATCAAAAACGCCTGGTGGTATAACATCGTTCAGAGTCGTGATGACGTTGTCGGCTTAGACAGTTCTATTCTTATGCATCCGAGAGTCTGGGAGGCATCAGGTCACTTAGCAGGGTTTTCTGACCCTTTAGTTGAATGCAAAAGGTGCAATCTTCGATTTAGGGCTGATGAGCTTAAGGTACAGTTATGCGCTGGTTGCGGTGGAGAACTCTCTGAACCAAGGCAGTTTAACCTTATGTTTAAGACTTTTATGGGACCTGTGGAGGACGCCGCTGCCGTTGTCTATCTGAGACCGGAAACGGCACAAGGAATTTTCGTCAATTTTGAGAATGTACTTACTACCTCACGAAAAAAACTGCCATTGGGCATCGCCCAGCAAGGTAAAAGTTTTCGCAACGAAATAACTACCGGCAATTTAATCTTTCGTTCTCGTGAGTTTGAACAGATGGAACTGGAGTTTTTCGTAAAGCCCGGAACCGACATGGAGTGGTTTAACTACTGGGTTGATGAGCGTCTTATGTGGTACAAAAATTTAGGGATTAAAGCGGAAAATCTTCGTTTGCGCCCACATGCCAAAGAAGACTTAGCTCACTATGCCTTATGTTGTACCGATGTTGAGTATAATTTCCCATGGAACTGGGGGGAACTAGAAGGTATCGCCAACAGGGGTGGGTTTGATCTCAAACAGCACTCCTCTTACTCAGGGAAAGGTTTATCGTATTTCGATGAAGACAGCAAGGAGTCTCTTGTTCCATTTGTGATCGAGCCTTCGGCTGGGGTAGACCGCTCAATGTTGGCATTTCTTGCTGACGCCTACGATGAGGAAGGCGATGGGGAAGAACTAAGAACAGTTTTACGCCTTCACCCCACTATTGCGCCGGTTAAGGTGGCGGTATTGCCTTTATCCAAAAAGGATGTTTTGGCTCCTGTTTCCCGCCAGATATATAGTGACATACGCAAATCGTGGTCAGCAGCTTATGACGATTCACAAAGCATAGGGCGAAGGTATCGAAGGCAAGACGAGACTGGAACCCCGTTTTGCGTAACTATCGATTTCAAGACTCTTGAAGATAACGCTGTTACCGTGCGCGAACGCGATACAATGAAACAAGAGAGAATCCCAATAAGCGAGCTTAAGCCTTTCCTGTTGGCAGGGCTTGTCGCTTGATGCCCGCTGATAAGCAGTGATGAAAATCATTCATTTTGCCGATCTTCACATTGGTGTTGAGGCATACGGAACAGTTAACTCCGAAACAGGTGCGTCAACGCGTATTGATGACTTTCTGAATTCCTTTGACCGCTTAGTTGAGTTGGCAATCGAAGAAGAAGTTGATTTGATACTTTTCTGTGGTGACGTCTACAAAAGCAGGACGCCTTCTCAAACACAGCAGCGTGAGTTCGCCAAACGCATTAAGCGCCTTTCCGATTGCAATATACCAGTCCACTTGGTTGCTGGGAACCACGACGTCCACAACGCCGCAGAAAAAGCCACTACTATTGATATTTTCAGCACGTTGCACATCCCTTTTGTTACGGTATCTACCAAACCGTCAGTTTCCGTAATTGAAACCAAGAGTGGAAAAATACAAGTAGTCTCGGTTCCATGGCTTAGGAGATCTGTTCTCTTGGCTCGGGAAGATGTTAGGGGACTGGATTTTAATGGGATAAACGACAGGATGTCACAAACCATTAATAATATTATTGAGACCCTTTCAGCAAGCCTCAACCCTCTTCTGCCTACAATTCTTGCTATGCACGTGTGGGTGCAAGGTTGTTCTACCAGTTCGGAGGGCAAAATGAGTATTGGCAATGAGCACTCTTTGTTGCTGAGCTCCATCGCGCGAAAAGAGTATGACTATGTCGCTCTAGGTCATATCCACAGACATCAGATACTTAATGAGACACCTTACGTAGTTTACAGTGGATCTCTTGACAGCTTGGATTTTGGTGACGAAGACGATGAGAAAGGTTTCTACCTAATAGAAATCGACACAAACGTAGCAAAAAGAGAAGTCAAGATAGCGTTTAAGCAAACCATGGGGAAGCGATTCCTGACGCTAAAAGCACAAATATCTAGCGACGATGCCAGTCCTATGGATAGAATAATTACACTGCTGGAGAGCGCTGAAGATGCGATTGTCGGTAATATTGTAAGGCTTGTCATAAACACACCTCAGGATTGCCTTAGCAAAATCGATGACCAAGTTATCCACAAAACTGCCACGCAGAAATACAAAGTCTCTTATTTTGATATCACTAGGATAGTACAGAAAGAGGAGCGAGTCAGAGCGGAGGGGGTAACAGCAGAAAGCTTAACTAGTCAAGAAGCTCTGGAGTGGTACATCAATCGCAACGATTCCGAGTATTCCAGTGAAACAAAGGCAAAGTTGCTAGAGATTGGCAAGGCAGTCATTTCTGAGACTGATGAAAAGCAACTTTGTTTAGAGATATAATACTGTAAAGAGAAATTTGTATGAATATGTTGTCGCGTCTTCCGCTATTCGAGAACAGGAGAGATGCCGGAGTTAAACTGGCTGCTGCTCTGGAAGAGTTCCGAAACATGTCAACTATTGTTCTAGCTATCCCAAATGGTGGAGTTCCGGTTGCGGTTGAAGTAGCAAATTTGCTTGACGCCGAAATGGATATCATTGTATCCAGAAAGTTGCCAATCCCACTTTTGCCCGGAGGAGGATTCGGTGCAGTGGCAGACGACGGAACTGCAATTTTCAACGAGGAAGTTCTTCAAGCAATCAATCTGGATGAGCACCAGATTAACTATCAGGTAAATTTAGTACGAAACGAGATAAGACAAAGGTCCCTTTTTTACAGAAACAACAGACCTCTGGCAATTATCAGCGGTAAGATAGCCATACTGGTCGATGATGGGCTTGCCTCGGGATATACAATGCTTGCCGCCGTAGAATCGGTAAGGCGTCGCAATCCGTCGCGTATTGTTGTGGCCATTCCAGCCGCCTCAGCTAAAGCGGTATCTATTGTTCAAAGAACTGTAGCTCGCGTTGTTGCTTATGAAGTAGCAGATGTACAAAGATTCTTTATTGCCGATTATTATCGCTATTGGAGTGACCTCTCTGACAGTGAGGGATTGAAATGCTTCAATGATTATCTGGTTGCGCATCGTGAGCGTAACCCACATTCGCAGATTACAAGAACAAGCACTGTAGCTAATACAGGGCGTTTCAGAAAGCGGCTATACTAAGACGACTATGCTCTACATTACGCTTTATATTTCAGCCACTGCATGGGTTGTGGCACAACTGCTTAAGGGTGTCAGTGGACTAATTCAAGAGAAAAGACTTGATTTACGCATGTTTGTTCGTCCCGGAGGCATGCCTAGCTCCCACAGCGCCTTAGTAACAAGCCTAACCGTTGCTGTTGGATTTCTTGAAGGTTTCCACTCTACTCTTTTTGCTATTTCCGCAGTATTTGCCGCTATTGTGATGTATGATGCCGCCGGGGTCAGACTTTCGGTCAGTCGACAATCGGTAATCCTCAATCGAATACTACAAGAGCTTAAGGAGCGCAGACCGATTGATATTCCTCGCGATGTAAGACAACTAATTGGGCATACCCCGTTTCAAGTTTTCGCCGGGGCCTTGCTCGGTGCTTTTATTTCATTCTTGTGGCTATTTTTCACAAATTCAATTTAGAGCTGGGTACTGACACTGCTGCTACAGAATCAGCATGGCATCACCAAAAGAATAAAACCTATAACTCTGCTTGATAGCTTCAGCGTATGCTTCACGAATCAGTTTGTTTCCGGCGAATGCGCTAACCATCATCAATAAAGTAGATTTAGGTAGATGAAAATTGGTCAGCATCATATCTGTAACTTTAAACGTAAAGCCAGGCAGTATCAGCAAATCAACCCATCCGGAGTAAGGTTGGACTAGGACGTCAGCAGCTTTGTTAGCGACGTATTCTAGTAACCGCACAGACGTGGTTCCGACACAGACTATTCTTCTGCCTTCTCTTTTTGCGGTGTTTATTTTCGTTGCAACCTCTTGCGTAATTACGCCATACTCACTGTGAATGTGGTGTTCGGCTGGGTTATCAACCATTACAGGTCTAAAAGTATCAAGCCCAATGTGAAGTGTTACTTCTAGAGTTTCAACGCCCATGAGAGATAACTCACTCAGCAATTCCATAGTAAAATGAAGACCAGCAGTCGGCGCCGCAACAGAACCATGCGAACTTGCGTACACGGTTTGATATCGCTCGGAATTTGATAACTGCTGCTGAATATAAGGTGGTAACGGAGTGTGCCCGATATCTCCTAGATGTTCTTCATTGTCAAAAGTAACAACACGCACTCCCTCATCCAAAATTCCGGTTATTTCGGCAACAACAGACTCACTATTTGATGATTCCAGTACAACCCTTGTCCCAACAGGAAGAACCTTGCCTGGTTTTGCCAGAACTTCCCATGATCTGTTGTCCTTTGTGCGTCTGAGTAAAAGAATCTCTACTTTTGCCCCGGTGTTTTCCTTTCGCCCAAATAACCTTGCAGGAATGACACGGGAGTTGTTGACAACAAGAACATCTCCACTTCTTAGAAATTTTACAATGTCTTTGAAGCAGTTGTGCTGTAAGCCACCATTCTGCCTGTTAATAACCATTAGACGAGAGGTATCTCTCTTATCTAATGGGATCTGCGCAATTAATTCAGAAGGTAGAGTGTAGTCGAAGTCGCTTGTTTTCATAGCTATAGTATTTCCGGATACCAGAAGGTATTACGTCATATGTTTAGTTTTTGCATTGAATTTCAAATATAGTAGCATTTCGTTGAACTGCTGGGAGGTTCATTCCACAAACGAGCAAACTAAATCAATGGCTTCTTCCAAAATATCATCAGGTACCGTTTCAACATATAGTAAACCTCTTGCGATTACTTCTAGGCATCTAACTTGTTCGCACATAACCTCGCCGTTCGTACTTGCTCTTCCGCTGAGGTTTATGTGTGTCGGATACTTTGTTATGGTGTTAGTTATTGGACAAAGAAGTGCCATCTTTGTTTGCTTGTGAAAATGAGCATTGCTTACAATCAATCCTGGTCTTCTGCCATGCTGTTCATGCCCTATCTGAGGACTAAAATTCACAATTACGATATCGCCTTGTTTGGGTACATAGGACACTACCACACCTCATTTCCAGCTTGCTTACCCCAATCAATCTCTTCACATTGATATTTGCCAGAATAGTTTGCAAAACGTGCTTCAAGACTTACTTTTGAGCGACGTTTTCGAGTAGCTTTCCTTATAACAATGTAGTCATTTTCAATCAATATCTCAACAGAGTCATTTTCATGTAAAAGCAACTCTTCTAAAATTGACTTTGGCAAGCGTATACCTTGACTATTTCCCCACTTTTGAATACTTGTTAACACTAATAACACCTGATTTCGAAGTATATACCAAGTATATCCTATATGTCAATGTTCGTTCTTCATTCTATGGGCGTGTTGAATAATGTCTGAGAATTGGCAAAAACAGCTCTTTTTTACGCATGGTGCTGGTTCAAAAAACCACATTATTCAACATACCCTCTATAGGCATTGCGGGTAGCATTTCAGAAGAAGGAGTTCAGCAGCCTCGCATTGTAAGAACCATGTAAAAATTAGCATAGGAACCAAGTGCTAAACAATCTATTCGGAAAAGTGTTGACGTTCCAAGCGTGAATGTTCGGAAAATCATATTGAAATTTGCTATGGAAGTTGATGCCGTGTCGAATAGTGTTAATATTCAAATATATGTCGTGTATTATAATGCAATTTTATCTTCTAAAACGCTAGATTATTACACGACTATGAGCCGCTTGATATTGTTATTCCTTTCAATTATTCTATTGACAAATAATTGTGGAGGAAAAAGATGTTTTGCAAAAACTGTGGTGCCCAACAACCAGATAACTCGAAGTTTTGCACAAGCTGTGGATCAAGTATTGCCGCCGCACAACAGCCAATTCAACAACCGGTACAATCCGCGCCGCAACAACAATTCAGCCAAGCACAACAAAGCCAGCAACAGTTTTCTCAACCAATAGTGGCTCAACAAATGACCCAAGCAGGTGACGGAGAAGCCACAACTTCGTTGATTTGCGGAATAGCCGGCTTAGTTCTGTGCTGGATCCCTATAATTGGGTTAATTCTTAACATTCTTGCCATTGTTTTCGCCAGGAAAGCAAAGGGCAAAGGCAGCATCGGAGCAAAAGCAACGATTGGGATGGTTCTTGGTATAGTCGCTATTGTAATAGTAGTTTTTTGGACTATTATTACGGTGGTTACCTGCATAGGTTCTTTAGCATCTACTTCTTGGTAGTAATATAAGAACAGAAGTAACAAAAGCGAATCATGATGATGTCGCTTTCTGGAACGTTACTGCATCAGAGTGTTCGACTATGAGGACAGATAAAAAAGTCCAACATGTAGCGAATAAAGAAAGTATCAAGGTATAGGCAAGCACAAATATGCGCTTGCCTGGTAATTTGTGCGTGTTTGATAATAACAGCGTGTCAATAATCCTTGTGTACAAAAATACAATACGGAAGAACGTAAGAATTGTTCTTGGGACTTGTTGCGTAGGTGGATGACAACAATCGAATCGGCCGCTTGGTCAAAAAATCCTACGTGCTAAGATAAACAAAGCAATACTGAGGTAAGAGCAAATGAGAAGCATGTTACATTCGAAAATACACCGTGCCACCATAACCGGTACGCGGCTTGATTACGAGGGGAGCATTGCCATTTGTCCTTTGTTAATGAAAGAAGCAGATATACTTCCTCATGAAGAGGTACATGTTCTAAACGTCAACAGCGGAGCTCGATTTACCACCTATGCTATAACAGGCGCCAAGAACCAAATGGAGCTTCGCGGCGCTGCCGCTAGACTCGCCGTTACTGGTGACATCGTTATTGTCCTAACTTATCACTTGATAGATGAAAAAGAAGCCCATCTTTGCAATCCAAGGGTGGTTTACGTCGATGAAAACAACAATCAAATAGCTCAGAAATAGTTAAGAGCAGAAAGCATTTCATGAGAATCAGCATTCAACACCTCAAAGAAATGAAAAAGCGTCGCCAGAAAATTGTCATGCTTACAGCTTATGACTATCAAATGGCACAGATTCTGGATGGGGCTGAAGTGCCAGTCATACTTGTAGGTGACAGCCTTGGTAACGTGATTTTGGGCTATGACACAACTATTCCAGTTACCGTGAACGACATGATACACCATACTAAAGCTGTTGTTCGAGGGTCTAAGAAAGCAATGGTTGTGGCTGACATGCCATTTATGTCATATCAAGCAAGCAATGAAGAAGCCATTAGAAACGCCGGCAGAATCCTGAAGGAAACAGGTGCGCAGGCAGTAAAACTTGAAGGCGGTTTGCCTATCACTGACAGAGTCAAAGCGATTGTAGAAGCGGGGATTCCTGTCATGGGGCATATAGGTCTTACCCCACAGTCTGTTTATCAATTAGGCGGCTACAAGGCACAAGGTAAAACACTTGATGCCGCCAAGAGATTGGCAAGCGATGCTAAAGCTCTTGAGGATGCTGGGGCATTTGCCATTGTGGTGGAAACAATTCCATCGGAATTGGCCTGCCACATTTCACAATCGCTCAGTATCCCTGTAATCGGAATTGGGGCAGGCTTAGGTTGTGACGGACAAGTACAAGTTATCTACGATATTCTGGGCATGTTTGGCGACTACGTGCCTAAACATACGCGACAATACGCGCGTCTGGCAACAAATATTTTTGAGGCCGTAAAGCAGTTCTCAAGCGATGTACACGCGGAAAGCTTCCCAAGCGATAAGGAATGTATTTCTATGGGAGCAGTTTTTTGGGACGCCTTACGTGACAACCCGGCGTGAATATTTCTTACTCAGTGCAGGAGATTCGAGACATCCGCCAAAGTCTGTCAGGATCCGTTGGTTTTGTTCCAACCATGGGCTGTTTACATCAAGGGCACCTATCTCTTATAAGGGCGTCTGCTCAACAGAATAACCATACAATGGTAAGTATTTTCGTTAACCCTACGCAATTCGGAAAAAACGAGGATTTTGATTCATATCCCAGAGATGTGCAGAGCGATATCGATTTACTTCTTAAGGAAAAAGCTACTGTGCTCTTTTTACCAACGGCAAAAGAAATTTACCCTGAGGGATTTGGCACGTGGGTTGATGTTAGCAGATTGACAAGTGTCCTAGAAGGTCTGCGTCGTCCTGGTCATTTTAGAGGGGTCACAACCATATGCAACAAGTTATTCAATATTGTCGACCCCGACAACGCCTATTTCGGGCAGAAAGACGCACAGCAAGCCATAGTAATCAAAAAGATGGTGATAGATTTAAATATGCGCTTAAAGGTTCATGTCTTGCCAACCGTTCGAGAGAGTAGCGGTCTAGCGATGAGCAGTCGTAATAACTACCTTACGGAAAAAGAAAGAGAAGCCGCAGCAGTTTTATACCGGTCACTGGAGGATGCACGTAGCGAATACTTGCGTGGGGAAATGGATACTGGTAGACTGCGCTCTATTGTGATAAATACCATTGAAAAAGAACCGCTTGTTAAGGTTGACTATATCGCTTTTTCTGACCCCAACTCACTCGATGAGGTGACATCAATTACCTCTCCAACACTATTGTCCCTGGCCGCTTATGTTGGAACCACAAGGCTGATTGATAATGTTATTCTTTCCATCGTTCCTGAGTAGAACGTTTTGTATAGCTTGATAAGGTAATTGACTACGTATTACCATCTGTGTATTCTTACGGCTCTTTGACGTTTGCTGATGCCGAAAAATAGTTGACATTACGATAACAAAGCGGATAGAATAATTTCTCATGCCGAGATAGCTCAGCTAGGTAGAGCAGCGGACTGAAAATCCGCGTGTCCCCAGTTCGATCCTGGGTCTCGGCACCAGCGATTGCACTGGATGGTGTTAGTTAAGCCGAAGTGGCGGAACAGGCAGACGCGACAGTCTCAAAAACTGTTGGGGGGTGACTCTCATGTCGGTTCGATCCCGACCTTCGGCACCAAAAGCTGCTAGTAGTTGCCGAGTTGTGTAGCGGTAGCACGAAGGACTTTGAATCCTTTTGCCCAGGTTCGATCCCTGGCTCGGCAGCCAGTTTATTTGGTTGTTAGTACCATATGCAATAAAATAGAATAGCACTATAATTGAAATACAATCCCCGATAGCTCAATGGTAGAGCGCGCGGCTGTTAACCGCTAGGTTCTAGGTTCGAATCCTAGTCGGGGAGCCAATTATTAATAAGCCAAATTAAAGCTTGTAACAATATGCGGGGCTAACAATGACCTTAACACAAAACACAGCCAGCAGGATTACGAGCAATGTGGTTTTCAAGCTGTATATCACCCAGCAAAAGCACCGCTATAGTCATCAAGTGACAACCACCAATGCAATAACAAATAACTGCAGGTCACACGTAATTCTGTGCATTCTCAACAATTAGGAGTAGCTAATGAGGAAAATAATACCATGTCTAGATTTTAAGGACGGAATGGTGGTAAAAGGGGTAAATTTCGTCGGGATAAGAGAAGTGGGAGATCCACTTGAGCTTGCCAAAAAGTACAATGATGACGGAGCAGACGAGTTGACCATACTCGATATAGCCGCAACGGTTGAGGGGAGAAAAACTAAGCTTGAGATTATCAACCGCGTAAAAAAGGTTATCAGCATTCCGCTGTCGGTCGGTGGCGGCATCAGGAATCTGAATGACATAGATGATGTATTAAACGCCGGTGCCGATAAAGTGGGGATCAATACTGCCGCAGTGAAAAACAAGAATCTGTTATCAGAAGCCGCAAAAAGATACGGCAAAGAAAAGATAATACTTGCGGTTGACACAAAACGCCAGGCTAACGGCAAGTACACCGTGTATATAAACGCTGGTAGAGAAGACACAGGCTTCGACTTAATCGATTGGGTTAAAGAAGCCGAGCGACTTGGCGTTGGCGAAGTACTTCCCACCTCTATCGATACTGATGGAGTGACAAGAGGATATGACATCGACATGTATAATCTCATCTGTAGCGCCGTTAGTATCCCTGTAACCGCATCTGGAGGATGTGGCAAGCTTGACGATTTTAGGGAGGTGTTTACCAAGACAAAAGTGAACGCGGCTCTGGCAGCATCAGTTTTCCATTTCGGAACGTTTACGGTAAGAGAAGTCAAGCAGTATCTGGGATGGATATAGTCATGTTGGTGTCAAGCATTAGTAAGGATACGACACTGCTTACATGGTTGTTTACAAACGAGGAGGAATAATGCGAGATTTCAGCGTTTATGAGGCTATGAACAAACTGAAACTTCCAGAAGATGAGCGTGAATTAATCATGAAGCGCTCTGGAGTACTTTATGAGAGTTTTGGCGTCATCAAGGATATAGATACCTCTGGGGTAGATCCCCTTATCACTGTACTTGAAATGCAAAACGTATTTCGTCAAGATGAGTGCACAAAGGAAATCTCACGCGAAGAATTACTAGCCAGCGCGCCTGATCATGACCGCGGGTACTATAGAGTTCCCAAAACACTGGAGGGGTAACAGACTATGGATAACCAATTAACTGCCTTTACCCCATCGGCACCAAACAGTGTCCCCACGGCCGTGTTAGACGGAAGCATCATGCGAAGAGGATGGACTGCCAAGGCAGGTTCCAGAATCCTGGAAAGCTATATCTCTCCGTTTGATGCAACGGTTGTATCGCGAACGATAGAAAGTGGCATCGACATCATCGGCATGACCGCCATGAATGAGTTCGGGCTTCCCACCTTCATGACTGGTGCAGAAGAAGACATACACGAGGCTGTATCGACTGTTGCTCAAGGCAAAGCCTCCTTTGCCTTATGTAGTGACGTATTCGGTACATATCGCTTTTATGCCCCCGAGAAGGGAATAGTTTATCTACACCCCACATATGGTACTGTGTCAAGATACGGGTTGGTCCCTTTGGCTTGCTCAATGGACCAAATCGGGATAGCATGCAAAACTCCAGCAGATGGCTTCAAGTTTCTTTCTATCATATCCGGTAACGACCCAAAGGACGGAGCCATGTTCCCGGATGAACACTATACTTACACCATACCTAAAAGGAAGCTCACAATAGGAATGCCAGCTGGCATCCTAGAGCGCCTAGAAGGAGCGGTTCGTGAGAATATCATCAGCTTTTCCTCTGCTTTTGAAACTCGAGAAATAGAGTTAAAACATTTCGATGTATACAAGCAGGTTATGTGTATTCTCGCTTGTGCCGAGGCAGGAAGCAACCTCATGAGGTATGACGGTATAAAATTCGGATATCGTGATCCCAGCTATAAGAGTGTAAACGATCTCTATACCTACACAAGAACCAATGCGTTAGGGCTTGATGCAAAGCTAACCGCGATTGTGGGTTTCATGGTGCTTTCCAAGGAAAACTATATACCCCTCTACGAGAAAGCGATGAAGATCCGCCGCTTAATCAAGGAGTCTTTGCGCTTTAACGAATACGATATAATCATTCTCCCGACAAGTATAAGTAGTGACTCATACGAGAACCTTTCCCTTTATGCTCTAGCACCTCTAGCCGGATTGCCATCAGTGTCATTCTCTTTCAAAGGACATGGCATCCAGCTTATAGCAAACGCAAAAAATGAAAACGTGCTTCTGAGCGCGCTGGAGACGGTGAGATGAAGTACGAAATTGTGATGGGGTTAGAAGTCCATGTAGAGCTTGCCACCAAATCAAAGCTGTTTTGTAGTTGCTCGGCACAGTTTGGGGCTGGAGCTAATGAAAACGTATGCCCTGCCTGTGTGGGTATGCCAGGAATGCCCGCTGTCACCAACAAAAAGGCCGTGGAGCTAGGAATTATTGCCGCCATTCTCACCAACAGCAAGATTGCAAGAGTCACTTCCTTTGATAAAAAGAGTTACTTTTACCCCGATTTGCCAGCCGGGTTTCAAGTCACGCAATGGTTCGCTCCTATATGCACAGATGGATGGGTTGAGATCGAAAGCGAAACTGGGACAAAGAGGATCGGGCTAAAGCAAATACACATTGAAGAGGATGCAGGAAAGTTAGTCCATGAAGGGCATACAACAAGTTTGGTTGACTTTAACCGAACCTCAGTGCCTCTGGTGGAGATTGTCAGCAAACCAGACTTTCGTACGTCTGAAGAAGTCGTAGCCTACTTGGAAAAGCTACGATCGCTACTTACTTTCGCTAAGGTTTCTGATTGCAAGATGCAAGAAGGTTCTATGCGATGTGATGTTAATATTTCGGTGCGCCAAGTTGGTTCCGATATACTGGGAACACGTACCGAGATTAAGAACATGAATTCTCTGAAAGCCATCGCTTCTGCCATAGCTTACGAGTCACAGCGCCACATTGATGCCTTGGAGTCTGGGGATAAGTCCTTGATTCAGGAAACACGCGGCTGGAATGATAGCGTTGGTAAAACATTCTCCATGCGTGAGAAGGAAACTGCTGCCGATTATCGCTACTTCCCCAACCCCGAACTCATGCCTATTTCTATTAGTGACGAGTGGATAGAAGAAATACGCTTAAGTCTTCCAGAGTCGGCCCAAGACAAATATGCTCGCCTGACAAAAGGTTTGGGACTACCGGAATCTGATTGCGAAATCATCACCGGGAGCAAAACTTTATCTGACATATTCGATAATGTTACCTCGTTTTTCAACAAGCCTAAGGAAGTAGCCAACTGGATTCTTACTGAGCTGCTTGGGATTGCAAAAGGCAATAATAAAGGCGAGGACGATATTCAGATCGACTGCCAAAAATTTGCTAAGTTAATAGAACTGGTTGATAACAAGACCATCAACCGTGGCGTTGGCAAAAAGCTTCTAGTCATGGTGCTAGAGGAAGGAATCGACCCGCTATCATACATCACAGAAAACAGTCTAGCAATGGTAAGCAATACCGATACTATTGATAAAGCCATCCGTGAGACCCTCGCCGAGAACCAGAAATCTGTCGAGGAGTATAGATCTGGTAATCACAAGGTCGTTGGCTTTTTCTTCGGAAAAATAATGAGGAAACTTGAAGGAAAAGCTGACCCAAATGTAGTAAATGATCTGCTAACGAAACAACTTAGGCAATTGATATAGCTCATCGTTCCTTAAGACTAAACGCCTGTGCCTAGTGGCGATGACCACGCAAGTTAGCAAATAAGTTTGGGTTCCGATCTTAGTTGAGGTTGTTTCCAGTCAAGGGCAACAAACCATTGTCTATGCTATAATTTTGATTCAAGACCATACTCTTCCATTAATACTGGTTTTTAAAAGACAAGGAGTAAGCATGAACAATGAGAACCTGCTGGAGATTCGCAACTTGCACGTCTCCGTTGGTGACCGCCAAATCTTGCATGGTTTGAACCTCTCGGTTAAGCCAGGCGAAACCGCGGCTATTTTCGGCCCAAACGGCGGTGGAAAAACAACCCTGTTGATGACAATCATGGGCTTTCCGCGCTACAAAGTTACCGAAGGAACAATAGCATTTAAAGGTCAAGATATCACCTTTATGTCCGTTGATGAGAGGGCCAGACTGGGAATTGGCATTTCTTTTCAACGCCCGCCTATTGTTCGTGGTGTGAAGACAAAGGATATGGTTTTGGCATGCTTGAAGAACGAGATAGAAGATGCTGAAGGCGTGGTTGAAAAGCTATCAAGAAAGGCGAATATGCAATCCTTTCTGGGCAGAGATATAAATGTCGGCTTCTCGGGAGGAGAAACCAAGCGCTCTGAGATGCTTCAACTCCTCGCTCAAGAACCTGATCTTGCTCTTCTAGATGAACCCGAGTCAGGTGTGGACTTGGAAAACATTTCTCTCATTGGCCAGTTGATTAATGAGGTTTTGGGAAAGATTCATCCTATTAGGCAGAGATCTCGCTCAGGGATAATCATTTCCCATACCGGACATATTTTAGATTATGTCAACGCGAGAACGGGATACGTCCTTTGTGGAGGGCAGATTATTTGTGACGGAGACCCTCACGACATTCTTAATACCGTCAAAAGTAAAGGATATCAGGAGTGTGTTGTATGTCTGAAGAAATAAGCTCATACAGCAAAAAAAGTTTGGCTGATGATATTGACCTGTCACAATATAGATCAAACCCAGCGCAAAAGGCGCAGAATGTCGAATTAAGCAGTTTTTCTTCTGACTTCAAGGAGTCGGTATTATCTACCGGTATTACCCTAGACGATGTATCTCAACGCTCGGGTACATTTGTGCAAGTTGATAGCACTCCGATGCATGCAAAAGTCGCTCAAGATGGTATTGAGATAATGGCTACATCTGAAGCTCTGGAGAAATATAGCTGGGTGGGTGACTACTATTGGAAGGCTGTCGCCTCTAATTCAGACAAGTATACAGCGCATAATGATATCAGCAAAGCAGATGGGTATTTTATGCGTTCTCTCCCAGGTGCCAAAACAGTCTTTCCAATACAAGCATGCCTGTATCTTTCACGTTCGCAGTCTGTGCAAACAGTGCACAATATAATTATCGCCGAAGAAGGATCTGAGTTACACATTATTACCGGATGCTCATCCGCCGGGCATGAGCCCGGAGTTCATTTGGGAATATCGGAGTTTTACATCAAAAAGGGCGCTAAAGTTACTTTCACTATGATTCATTCATGGTCTCCTGAAGTCGACGTCAGACCACGTACTGCCGCTGTCGTGGAGCAGGACGGGCTCTTTATGTCAAACTACGTTATTATGAGACCGGTTAATTCAATCCAATCGAATCCGATGGTCCGCTGTGTCGGAGAAAACGCTACCGTTAGATTCAATTCTGTCATTGTGGCAACCCCAGGCTCAAAAATTGATCTTGGTTCTAGTGCCATACTTGCGGCCAAGGGGGCGCGTACCGAAATGATTGCCAGAACAATTTCCACCGGTGGTGATATTATTTCTCGAGGTTATATTGAGGCAACCGCTCCTGAAACAAAAGGGCACCTTGAGTGTCGAGGACTAATACTGGGTGACAGTGGCATCATCCATGCGATTCCTGAAATCAAAGGAACGCTTGCAGGTGTTGACCTTTCACACGAGGCCGCCGTTGGAAAAATTGCCGAAGAAGAAGTCGAATACCTTATGGCTCGCGGGCTTACTCGCGACGAAGCAACAGCGACTATTATCAGGGGCTTCCTTAAGGTTGACATCCAAGGCTTACCGCCAATGCTTAACGCTGAAATGCAGCGAGCTATTAAGCAAAGTGAAGCTGAATTATTTTAGCATCAAACGCCTTATGTAGATTTTCATTAAGCATATCGTTGAAGTTACTTATATGAGAAGACTACTCAGAAATAGAAAGCTTCTTCTAGGATTACTTTTTGTAGTTCCTGCCATAGCTTATTGGACGTTCCTTAATATGGCTACTCCCCGCTTGGCGACCTTTTGGGTATTAGGGCTCATTTTTGGGTTTGTTGTCCAACGTTCCAGGTTTTGCTTTGTTTCAGCTATAAGTAATTTCGCACTCTTCGGTGAT
>Ga0209737_10001045_pt1 | contig 20789 bp, 20 predicted proteins | sample TergutCu122P3_FD_187284 | JGI IMG/M metagenome (GOLD analysis project Ga0209737, IMG submission 187284) | Cubitermes ugandensis P3 segment gut microbial communities from Kakamega Forest, Kenya - Cu122 P3 (SPAdes) (version 2) | ecosystem: Host-associated > Arthropoda: Insects > Digestive system...
CGCGCACCGGGTCTTTGACCTCGATGAGATTTCGGGCCGCGTCGTGCCGATAGTGGGTGAGTTTGCCGCTACGCGCTTTCACACGAGCAATGTCCAGTTTGTCCCAGGTGATTTCAACGGTGCTGCCGTCCGGGTACGTGATTTGGGTGGGGCGGTTCAACGCATCATACGCGCGTTTGACGGTATAACCTTCCGAGTCGGTGAAGCTGGCGGGATTGCCCTGTGCATCATAGGTGTAGGTGAGCGCAGGACGTCCGGCGGCATTGAGCACTTTGATCAGTTGCCCGGCTTCGTTGTATTCATATTGCGTGGTAGCGCCCGCCGCGTTGGTGCGGCTCGTGAGTTGTCCGGCGTTGTTGTAGGTGAAACGGGTGGTCTGCCCGGCGGCGTCTTTGATGGCAAGCGGCCGATGTTGGCTGTTCCAGGTGATGTCGACCAGGGTATCGAAGCCGGTGGCGCTCTTTTGTTGCACCTTCACCAGATCAATGCCGTTGGGCGCGTAGGTGAATTTGGTTTCCCGGCCCAGAGGGTCCGTTTCGGAAAGCGGGTAACCTTTATCGTTTCTCGGAGTCTGGATGACCTGCGTGCTGCCGTCGGGCAGCACCCGCGCGATCCCCGCCGCCTGCGCGCAGCTTCCTATCGCGCGCCCACAACCGCCCGCGCTCTTTGTTTTGGAATCGTAGAGGTGCCACAGGCGGTTTTCCAGGGGCGTTTTGAGGCTGGAGAGCGTCCCCACGGCCATCTCGCCTTCAGAGCGCCAGTGCAGGATGGTGGCCTTGGTGTAGTCGCCCTTGTGCCTGGCGTAGGTGGCCGCGTCCCAATAAAAGGTGTTGTGTTTGGCAAGCCCCTTGTTGACGAGTCCGTCCACTTTCGGCGCTTGTGCTTCGGCATCCGCAATGCCGGGGGCGTTATCGCGCGCCTCGACCCGTTCGGTGCGCCCCAGCGGATCGGTGATTTCTATCCAGCGATCTTTCCAGCCACTGCCCGAGGCAAAGCGGGTTATGCCGTAAGGGGTGGTGAGTTTTTCAATGAACGTACCACGACCGCTGTAACTGACTTTGGAAACCAACCCGACAGCGTCGGTGATCGAAATGAGACGGCCCATGTTGTCGTAGGCGATTTGGGCGCGACGCCCGAAGGGGTCGACAATCGCGGTGATTTTGAGGGGGTCGGGGTGCTTGTATTCGAGCACGGTCTTTTTGCCGGTGGCGTCCTGTACAAAGGTGATCCGGTTTTGGGCGTCGTACTGGATGATGAGCCGGTTGCCCGCCGGGTCACGTCGCTCGGTCAGGAAGAAGCGGCGCGGAAACGCTGTTTTGCCGTCGCTGTGCGCGTAGGTCTCGACCGTGCCGTTGGTGAGATGGCGTTCATATTTCAGGGGTTCGCCAGCAACGCGCACGAGCACCGAGTTGTCGCGCCCATCGGGGGCGAAGCGCCCCGTGGCGGGATTGAAATCTTCCTTGTGAAACATCTGCGTGCCGCCGCCGGCCTTGTAGCGTTGAACCTCTTCGCCGGGACGAGCCGGATCGTCGATCACGTAGGAGAGCCCTCCGTAGTTCCATTTGGGGCCGAGATTGGTGTAGTGGAATGCTTTTGGTTGGTAGGACTCGCGCTGGCTGTAGTAAAAGGAGAGCGGCACCCTCGGGCCTTTGGCCGGGCGGTAGTCGAGCGGCCGGTCGGAGAGGGCCAGGCTCACGAGCAGCGTCTGCACGCGGGCGCGCATCATGCCTTTCGACTCACCTCCATCTCCATCTCCACCCCCGCTCACGCCCGTGCATGAGGCGCAGTCCACGGCTTCCGCGCCTTCTGCGCCATCGCATGTGCCGGTTTCGGCCGGATTGGCGGGTGGTTTTGTCAGTCCGTCCAGATAACTCGGCCCCTTGGTGGGCGCAGGACATGATGTTTGAGATAACGCCTGCCCGGATACAAGCATCAGCAACGCACATAACGTGCCCGTGACCCATTGTGAAACGCTGTGATGTCCCATCGTCGTGCCTTCTTCTCGTATAAGGTGACTCATGATCAATCAGCCTCCGCTGTTGGGGTCGAGAGTTCAGGTGGCAGCGTCCACTCGCAGGGGGGAGGGGGGTCGGGGTCGCCGGAGGTGTCGACGGAGCCGTCATCGCTCCCGTCATCACCATCACCCCCGCTGCTGCCGTCGTCGGTGTTGCTGACAGGGTCATCGTCTTCCCCGCCGGTGCTCGTTGAGCCGCCCCACAGTGAAGAGCTTCCCCACCCGCTGCCTCCGTCGCTTCCGGTGGCTGCTGCGGAGAGCGATTCTTCCTTGAAATCGCTTTGCATGCGCACGGTGACGTAGGAAACCAGCGGCACGCGCCAGCCTTCCGGCACATCGGCCGTGTTGCCCGGCGCTTCTCCCCCGAACATAACGCTGGTCAGGTTGGCGTTCATCAGGGGGGTGAAGAAGTATCGCGTCATGGGCATCCTGGTTTTGTACAGGTAGGTGACCCGGATCTTCAGGAGGTTTGCGTCTTGCACATTGACGTTGTTTCTGAGCTTGGTGTCGCGGTACATCAGGTTGTCGTTGGGAATGACCTTGTACTTCGTGCTCGAGTCGCTGCCGCCCAGGTAATTTCTGGATACTCCGAAGTCTTGCACCATCTGTCTGGTGGGCGAGAGAATCTCGACCCGCAGCCCTTGAAGACTCCCGCCCCCGGTGCTGTTGAATTGGGGTCCTATTCCCCCGGGCGGATGGGTGATGCTGGTCGAGCCGATTGCGTGAGGGACGCCGTTGTCGGCGACGGATTTGGCCATGGCCGCAAGGGTTGTGCCGGTTCCCGGGGCGTAGAGCGGGGCCATGGCGGCCATGGCTGCGTTTCGCATGACCCCTGGGCTGCCATGATTGATGGCTCCTGCGCGTGCGGCGGCCAGCGCCGCCATGTCCAGGATGGACTTGGCCTGATGCATCAGGCTCAACTCTGCGATGATGAAGATAAGCATCAGAAACATCGGCAACGAGATGATCAGCTCCACCATCGAGGCGCCGCGCTGGGTGCGGGAATTCATGGTGTGCGCTCCTGTGAAGGGGAGGAGGGCTGAACAGTAAGGCGTGTGAGTTGGGCGCCTTCACGCAACCCTAGCCGCGTGGCTTGTCCGGGCGCCCATTCGATGACCCCCCAGGCGCCCCGGCACGCGCTCATGGCGCGCCATGGCTTCAAGGGGCCGGATATCTTGAGAATGCGCCAGTCCTTGGAGACGAATACCGCCTCGATGGGTTCAGTCATTCCGAGTGTATGAATGTTGTTGCACGGGGCCAGCAAGAGGCCCGTGCCGGGCGGGAGCGCTCCGGCCAGAATCAACCCGCGCAACCGTCCCCAGAAACTGGTGGCCAGCACGATCTCAATATCGAGTAAGCGCCCTTCGTGTTCAAGTGCGATTCGGGTTCGTCTGGGCAGGAAAGACATTGGGTTTCTCCCTCTCGTCTCAGAATGCGCCGCTGCCCGCGATCTTCTGCCACAGGAAGTAGCCTAAAAACGCGAAGGTGCACGGGAAGATAAAGATCACCAGCGGTGCAATCATCTTGACGGGTGCTTCGAAGGCCTTTTTTTCGGCGGCCAGAAACCGCTCGGTTCGTCTTTGGCTGGCCTGCTCGCGCAATACCGGCCCCAGGGAGGCGCCCACCTTTTCGGCCTGAATCATGGCCGCCACCATTACGGTGACTTCCTTGATGTCGACACGCGCCTGCATGCGCGTGAGCGCCTCGGCGCGGGCCACCCCGGCTGAAATGTCGCGCATCACGCGCGCAAACTCCTGACGCAAGACTCCCTTGGGGGCCTTGGCAATGGTCAACCGGATCGCTCCCCCCAGGTTCTGGCCCGATTCCACGCCCAGCGTCAGAAAGTCCAGAAGCGTGGGCAGCTCCTTGCAGACTCTTCGCACGTAAGCTTTGCGAATATCCGAGAGCCAGAAATCGGGCATGAAAAAACCGATCGTCAGCGATAAAAGAATCCAGACGACATCCACTCGCTTGAGCATGGCCGCCACCAGCGCGTAGGGCGCTACGGCCAGCACGGCGGTAACGACCTTCAGGGCCGCAAATTGCCCTGGTTCGATCAGGTGAATGAGCCCGCCCGTGATGAGCTTTCTTTCGACCTGCGCGCGCAATGCCGGCGGCACGAACACCGCAATGCGACGATCCGCCCAACGTACCACCGGCCAGATCGTGCGCAGAAACGGCGGCAATGGGTCCTTGTATTCGCGGTCTTCTTCACTGAGGTCCTCGAATTCCTGGTTCGCCAACCAGAAAACGAGCAGAATCGAGACGCCGAAGAGTCCGCAGATAATTTCTATCATCATATGTCGATGTCCATGATTTTTTTGATGATCTTGAAGCCAATCGTGATCCAGATGCACACGGCCAGAAACACCGCCCAACCCAGGACGGTGTAGAACATTGGGCTCATCGCACGCGGGTCGAGCCGAAACAGTGCGTAGAGGAAGAAAAACGGCAGGCCCGCCATTGCAATGCCTTGCATGCGCCCCTGCGCGGTCAGGGAGACGATTTTCTTTTCCATGTTCTGCCGGTCACGCACCGCGCGCGAGAGCCGGTCAAGCGCTTCGGAGAGGTTGCCGCCGCTTTCTCTGGCAATCTTGATCGCAGCGGCCACCATGATCATTTCTTCGGATTTCAGTCGCGCGGCCAGGTGATCGAGCGCCAGATCGAGATCGGTGCCCAGGCGCACTTCGCGCAGCATGATCTCCAGTTCCAGCTTGATGGGAGAAGGGCCGTCACGGGCCACCGACTCCAGGGCCACCATCAGAGAGGCCCCTGCGCTGATGGCTCCAGCGGTCATCGCCAGCATATCCGGCACCTGACTGTCGATCAGCTCTACGCGCTTCTTGTGCCGCCAGGCGTAGAATTTATTGGGAAAGAAGATCAGCCCCACCAGCGTCAGAAAACACATCAACGGATGCGCGGTGACCAGCCACACGGTAAAGGCCGATAGCGATGCGCCAATGACAATCAGCACGCTTCTGCGGGGCAACAGTTCAATAAGTGCGCGGCGCATGTCCGGCTCGCCGGAATTGTTTGTTGAGGCGGGCAGCAGCCCCACCAACAGAAACCAGACCGCGACCCCACAGATCAGACCCGCGCCAATAATGATGAATGTGTCACTCATATGTTTGTGCTACCTTGAAAAGTTCCAGCGATGGAACCTTGACGCCCGCATCTCTGAGTTCTTCCAGAAACTCCGGCACCGCACCGGTAGGCATAAAGGAACCTTTGACTTTGCCTTCAGCCGTGTAGCCTTCCCGGTTGAACACGAAGATGTCCTGTAACTGGATGCGGCCGCTCTCGACCCCGGTCACTTCGGTAATTGCGGTGATCTTGCGGCTGCCGCATTTGAAACGCGTCTGCTGGATGATCAGATCGATGGCCGAGGCGATCTGTTCGCGGATCGCGACCACCGGCAAATCCATTCCCGCCATCAGGACCATCACTTCCAGGCGGCTCAACATGTCGCGCGGGGAATTGGCATGCGCGGTTGTAAGCGAACCATCGTGGCCCGTGTTCATTGCCTGGAGCATGTCCAGCGCTTCGCCGCCCCGGCACTCGCCCACTACGATGCGGTCGGGGCGCATACGCAGGCAGTTTTTGACGAGTTCGCGGATGACGATGGCCCCTTTGCCCTCGGAGTTGGCCGGTCGTGCTTCGAGCGAGACGAGGTTGGGTTGGTGCAGCCGCAATTCGGCCGCGTCTTCTACGGTGACGATGCGGTCGGTGGGGGGGATGAAGTTGGACAGGATGTTCAAGAGCGTCGTCTTGCCCGAGCCCGTGCCGCCCGAGATGATGATGTTTTTGGCTTGATGGACGCAGAAGGAGAGAAACTCCAGCATGCCTTCGTTGAGCGTGCCGAATTTGAGCAGGTCTTCGCCGTAGAGCCGGTGCTTGGGGAATTTGCGGATCGTGATGCTCGGCCCTTTCAGGGCCAGCGGCGGAATGACGGCGTTGACGCGCGAACCGTCCTTGAGGCGGGCGTCGACAAGCGGAGTGCTCTCGTCAATCTTGCGTCCGATCGGAGCCACGATGCGCTCGATGGCCGAGATGACCGCTCGGTCCGTAGTGAAAGAAACCGGGCTTTTGACGATCTTGCCGCCACGTTCGATGAAGATCTGGTCGTGGGCGTTGACCATGATTTCGGTGACGCTCTCGTCTTCGAGCAGGGGTTCGAGCGGGCCCAGACCGATGGCTTCGTGCAGAACCTGTTCGGCGAGCAGGTCGCGTTTGATGTGGCGCGGCAAGTCGCGCATGCTCTCCAGCACCACGTCGATCATCAGCCGCACGGTGGACTCCAGTTCCGCCTCCGTCATGGTGGTGATGTCGGTGCGCCGGACGTCCATTAGCTTGATGAGTTCGGTGTGCACGCGTCTGCGCCATTCGAGATAGAAATCGGGCGCTTCAGGCTCCGGCTCGGGCGGCGTAGCGCGGTTTTGTGCGGGGGCGCTGGCGTGCTGGTGCGCGACGGGCTGGGCCTGCTTGACAGCCGTGCTGTTGGCGGGTTGCGTGTTGTGATGCGGTTGCTCGGGCGTCCGGGTGGCGAGGCGCGGCTCGATACGCGGTGCGATGCGCGCCTGTGGATCAGCCAGATTTTGCGGTGGGGCAGGGGGTGTGTGTCCGTTTTTGTGGATATCATGGTCCGTAGCGAGGGTGCTCGACGAGGACGTAATCACGTACAGGGAATGGTTGCCCAGTTGAATTTCATCTTTTGAGAGCAGGGGGCCATATTCCTGGACGCGCGCGCCATTGACTCCTATGCCCATCAGCGCGCTATTGCTGAAGATGCGCGCGCCTTCGGGAGTGAAACGGATGAGGGCATGGCGCTTGCCGATGGACCAGCCCTTGATGACGATGTCGCAGCCTTCGTCCCGACCAATGGTCACGGTGTTCGCGTTGAAAATGCGCTCGTCCAGGGAGCCGTCAGGGGTCTTCAGGATGATACGGTGCGTGGGCATGGTTCTATTCGTCCGGTTAGGTGCGCCGAATATCCGGTAAGAAAAACGTCTGAAGATGTTTCATTTTGTTTCTCCAGCCTTTTCAAAATTTCTCAGTGTTTTGAGATTTCCGTTGCTGCATGGCAGCAACGGAAATTGTGGTTGCCCTCTTAAAACTTCATCTATTTCTGACTATTCAGGTCAGCGATGAGTTGTCTGAGGATCTCGTCCATAGCTAGTTTGGTCGACTGCTGAACGGCATTCTTTTGAGCATATTCCCCGCCCCAGAACATTTTTCCGCCCTGCGTTTTGCCGGATTGCGTGTAGTCCTTTTCAAAAAGAGTCGCGCCAGCGTTCGTGAGCTTTATGTTCAGCGAGATATGAGCGCCAAACTCCTCAAATCTGTAGTCGCGCAACTCGAAAATCAGAGTCTTGCCAGGAGCCGATGCCGAATCAACGGCTTTCAGGTTTCCAAATGCTGCCTGCACATCTTTGGATTTCAGCGTGTCATCCAGCATTTTCCCAAAATCAACTATCCAGGTATTCGCCGGCCCTGCCATGAATGAGCGGAACTCATAACGAAAAGACTTTGTTTCGGGCGGAAGGAAATAGTTATTTGCCTTGTTTGTGGTCGGCAACTGCGACTCGCCGACGTTTTTTTCCAAATACTTTGGATAGTCTTTGGCAACCGGGCGCTGACACGCGGTCAGAGAAAATGCCAACACCAAGGATGTGAAAACTGCAAGAACTTTCATTGCGATACTCCTTTGTGGAAAGTACAACGAGAAAAGCGTGATGGCCCTTTCATGCTCTGACATGTCGGACCATGGGTGGGTGAGCCTGCGAGTCCCAATGCCACTGGTCCCGAAGAAACATACGCCGTTTGCCTGTAATGCATGGTTTTGCCTCTCAATGCCGCCTCCAGGTACGCTACCGCCATTTGCTGTCACACGTTCAGCACACGCGAAACTGCTCTCGATACTGCTCTGCCGCTGCAAGCGGTGCAGATGGAGTCGTTTCCACAAAACACCAACGCTACCATCTCACCTTTGTTTATCTTCCAAAACGCGAAACCAATAGTCAATGGTTTTGATTGCTATAGTTGCCGTATCAATTTCTGACTTCATATCCAAAGAAACCGTACCTGCTTGAGTAATTGCAACCTGCCCTAAAGCAAGGTTAGGGAAAAAAGTCACTAGGGCAAATAGAAGGATGTATGGTTTGAGCATCATTCAACACCCTTCAATATTGTATCACCACTAGCCCTAATTCTGCCTCCACATTTTCTTGTATCCAAGGCTCTGCCTTTTCCATTTTTTGCACAAGCTCTTTGAGCGTCATCTCACGCTCTGCACACCAGGCAGGACTAATTAAACATCCAGCAAGTAGACATGTCAGCAGATATTTCATTTTTTACTCCTTCAGTCGTCAAGGTGTTCCAGAGTTCTGCTTTTTATTGTTTTTATGGCGCTCCTTCAAGGTGTCTAAATATTTGTTCGTGTAGGTTTCGATGCTCCTAAAACAATGCTTAGCTCCTTTTGTTAAATTTTCAGGTTCATAAGCAGTAAACACTATCTCGCCCCACGACTTTTTATAAACATAATACGGAAAGCCCGCAAAGTTACTCCTTAGATCAGCACTTGGATATAATTTTTCTAATCTATCTCGCGTAAAGCAACTCGATTCATTACTAAGTAGTATTTTCAGTGCCAGTGTTTCATGAGTGTCTGTTGAACGCCAATGGACGATATGGCGGACAATCAATTCTTTCCCATAGACAAACGGACCCGGTACACTCGCTGTCCCCGGACTGTGATCATGCTCAGTGAGTTTTACGCCCAGCAGAGCCTCCTGTTTTTCGCGTGGCCAGTCCCCGGTTTCTTCTAGTTTTTTCACGAACTCTTCGAGTGTCCAGTCACGTTCTTGGCTCCAAGCGGGAATTGTGAAACAGGCGACAAGTAGAAGGCAGAGGCAGGATAACAATCCTTTTACCTCAACTGTAATTCTTGTAACGAAGCCACTTGGAAGGTCCATCTTTGCTCCTGTTTGTTCGGCGCTCATTAGTTTCTCCACCAGCGTTTATGGTTTGAACAGTCCCTCGGCGTTGCTCTTATAAGTTCCACCGCTGGGATGGGGTTCATCTCCCCACAACTTTGCAATCTCCCTGCGGAGGGTTGCTTCGTCGTCCTTGTATAGGTTGTAAGTATCAATGTATTTTTGCTTTGGATGCTCATATGAACCTATACCAATATCGACTGGCCCCCCAGGGTAATCTTTTGTGGCATCCAGTATATCCTGTCGAACCTTGATGTTCATGATTACAGCAGTAGCCTCGTCTTCCAAACGGCCTTGCACAAAGTCTTCCTTTGAGGTAGCGGCGTAATAGGCTGGTTTTCCACCATGCGAGTGCCAATACATGGCATGACCAACTTCGTGCGAAAGAACCTGGATTACCCCGAATTCGTTCCCTGAGTCGGCGCGAAGCATAATCTTTTTGTTAGTCCCCGTACTGTAATGTTTATTCCAATACTCAATTTTTACGCCTCCTGATTGCCCATACCGTAGCTCTGCCAAAGCAGCCTGCAAGGTTGGCGACACGGCAACGAGAGCCTTTACTTCTGGCTCTCCTCCCGGTTCTTTCAGCGGGTCTTTAATATTTTTCACCCTATTTTCCACACGCTTGGCATTCATTGATTCAAATGACTCTGGCACAGTTGTTACTGCTGATCCTGCTGCAGGCGCGTCAAGATCATCCCCGCCAGCCCCACTGCCGCCTGCGCCGCCTCCACCACCCGGCGACGCTCCGCCGCCGCCCGCGCCGCCGCCGCCCGCGCCACCACCGCCCGCGCCACCACCGCCACCTGGCGATGCCCCGCCGCCGCCCGCGCTACCACCACCCGGCGACCCATAACCGCCCCCCGCAAAATCTCCCATTCCCCTACTTGTGTTTGCAGCCATCGCGGTTGCTATATTCTGGGCAGCCTGCGTCTGGCCCCCTCCGCTTTGCCCGGACAACGCCCTGGCTCCTGCCGCCGTTTGACCTCTCAGCACATCTCCAAACTGTGTGTACACAGAGGTTGCCCCAACCGCAATCGCCGCCACAATGATGATGAATTCATTCGTCCCCTGACCGGCCTGACGAACAAGGTGACGAAGTTTTTCGAGGAAGATGCGGCAGGATAAAGACATGGTTTTTATTCTCCCTTGTGCAGCGTCCACGCGCCCAGCGGCTTTAGTCTGCCCTGTACCGTTTCAAAGAACCGGCTCCAGGCGTCGCCTGCCGTGTAGAGGGTGAGTCGCAGCATGCCCGAGACATCGTCCACGAGGTAGCATACCGGCACAATCCTGAAATCGCCGCTGCTTTTCCTGCTGGCAACCTTCTTGCCGCATTGCGGCGCAACGGCGGGGTCAAACCATTGATGAACGAAAAAACCTTCGCGTTGCAAGGCGCTCATCAACAGGCGGCCAAAGCTGTCCGTCTCGGCGATGCGCTGCTGGAAATCCAGCAGATTTCCGGGGGGGGGATAGATCTGCCACAACTGGGTGGCGGCTTCATCAGCCATGCTCGCCTCAAAGCTCGGGCCGATGCCAACGAACATGCCGTAATTCGTTTTCGATACGCTGGCGCTTGCCCTCGCCGTGTCCGGTTGCTCGGACACGGGCGCTCCGGTACAGCCCGCCAGACACAATGATGCAAAGAGGAGGGCGTATATTCTCTTCATGGCTGCCTCTCGATCATTACGCTTTGCCGGTAATAGCCGGACCCGGCCACCAGGACGGCGCTGTCGAACAGGCCATCGACCAGATAGCGTGACCCGTCCATGCGGTACTTCACGGTCTTGTCACCCATCGTCGCCGCCGGTTTTACGATCAGCAACACGGGTACTCTGTCGGCAGAGATGCCTTCGGGCATCTCGATGACGGTGCGTTGCCCGTCGTCCCATACGCTCCTGGGCCGCCAGGGAACATCCCCTTTCAGGGAATAGCCCTTTTGCGTCACCGACGATTGCGGCTGCACGAGGGGTTGTGCTGCTATCGGCCCTTGCGTTGCGGGAGCGGTATTGGTAGCGCTTGCTCTGGGTGCGGCCCCGTCTGCGTAGAGGATGTTTCTGAGATCGCCGTCACCCACGGCAGACGTGTTGATCGGCTGTGGCGGGGGCGCTTTCCAGTCCAGCGGCTTTACGTCCTGCTCGACCAGCTTCTCTTCGATATCGCCGGAAAGCTGTTTGCGCCGCTCCATGTTTTTTTTGACTTCTTCGCTGTCGGAAGAAATGAAGCTGGGGGTAACGATGACGACCAGTTCGGTACGTTCTCCGCGCTTGTCGTTATTCTTGAACAGATGCCCCAGCAACGGGATGCTGCCCAGGAACGGCACTTTGCTGTCAGCCTCTCCAGCGGTATGGGAGGCCAAACCCGAGAGCAGCATCGATTCGCCTTCCACCAGGTCGAGTTCTGACATCGCCTTGCGTGTGAGCAACCCCGGTATGCCCATGACGGCTACTGCGGGATCGATCTGGCTCACTTCCGTTTTTATCTTTGCGCGGATGTTGCCGAGTTTGTCGCAACTTGGCTCAATGGCCAGCCGGATGCCGTATTCCTTGAATTCCACGTTGGCTGCTCCAAGGCCGTTCTGAACGGGAATAGGCAGTTCGCCCCCCGATGTGAAATCCGCCTTGCCGCCGCACCGCGCGGTCAGCCTCGGTTCAGCTACGATATAGGCGTCGCCTTGGCTGCGCAGCAGGTTGATTTTGGATGAGATCAACGTGGCCAGACTGAATGCGGCTCTGAACGGATTCGTATAACCCGGCCATGTCTCCAAGTTGGGTATGCCGCTGCCACCGCCTTGCCTCGGCCTTAGATAGTGCTGCGTGCCATCCTTGCTGTTCAGAAGTTTCATGTCGCCAACAAAGGCTGCCTGCGGGCCGTATATGGTTTCCGACCATTCGATGCCCAACTTTTCCAGCGCGCTTCGTCTGATTTCTACCAGTTGCGCGGTGAGATGCACCGTGCGCTCTTCCAGCGCTACATCGCCCCCGGTAATGAGGACGATCTGATCGGGAAAGGCTTTTTGCAGCGCGTCGATGAGCGGGATCTGAGTCGGTTTCAGGGTTTCTGCTTGCAGGAACACCCGATTGCTCACCAATGAAACCTGGATGTTCCCCTCTTTGGCGAGCATATCCCGAACCTGGGCGTAGGTTTTCGCCGGACTGTTGAGTCCCACTTCCACTGCATAGGTGATCTCGGAGCCGTTTTTAAGCCACAGATGTATCATCGAGCGCCCGGCATCGCTGGCAATGATGAGCAAGTCAGTTGCGTTGACCATTGCGGTAGAGACAATTTTGCCGTTCCCGATGGCAGTTTTTAGGACGGGCGAAGGTAATTTGACGACCCTCGTTTCTCCCACGTAGAGATGAAAGCTGTCTTCCAACTCTTGTGGCGCCTGCCAACTGGGGGTCATGTACAGTTGCACCATCGGCGCAGTGCTTTCCGTGTCCTGTTGCGCAGCAGGCGGAACTGCAGGCGTGGTCTGTTGCGGTACAGGCATTGTTCCTTGAGATGCCGTACCTTGTTGCGCTACGGGCGCGGTTCTCCGGGATGCCGGTTCCTGCTGTGCGCCTAGCGGAAAGGACAGCGTCACGCACACGGCAAGGGCGAACACCATGGAGCGCGGGAGCTTTTTGAGCCTGTGTTTCTTGTTCCTGTATTTCATATGCCTTACTCCGCCTGTTTTGTCAGCCGTAATTTGAATTGAGTTCATTGTCCACGCCGTCCGGTGGATGCAGTGTCGACAACCCTGGGGACTGCAGAATCCGTTGCCGGCGCGCTGGCAGCTACCCTATTTGCTTCGCGATATTGCTTCGAATAATGCTCTATCAGCTCTATCTGCTCCTTGGTCATCGGTCCGCCAATCATTTCAGTTTCATTCAAGGTTTCCATTCGGACGTTATCGGCGCCTTCCGTGCCGCCAGCGATAAGATCTTTTGGATAAGCCTGCATTTGCGTCTGGAGCATTCCATTGCCCTTTCCGCCGATATAGAAAAGAATGCCTCCTTCATACTTTACATCCCCGACTCCAGTCTCTCCCCAGAGGTCGGATTCGCGGGTAGGGAGGTAGGTGACGTCACTCTGTTCGGGACGTTTGAGCGCAGCCTTGAGTTCTCCGTTTTCCTGTGCGATCAGTACTCTGCCGATTTCTTCCGGCAGCAGATCCAGCGTGAGAGTGGAATAGCGGCGGTCGTACTCTCGTCCATCCGTTGTCGTTTCCCGTCGCACGATGTTGCCGGTGGCCTTGACCAGAACATCCTGCAAGAGTGGTCTGACCACCTTGCTGTCTCGTTTGCCGGGGAGAAACGATTTTTCTTTGCTGATGATGAACAGATCGATGCGGTCGTAAGGTCGGATCATGCCGGAGATGGAATTCAATTCATCCACCGCAATAGTTAGTGCACGACGGTCTTCGTCCAGCATGTCGGAGAAGGACGGCCTCGTCCCGCTGGAGAGATAGCCCCACAGGAGTGGTCGGCCCAGCGGCAGGTTGACTTTCAGGCTTTGTCCCAGTGCTCGATCTATGTCTGCGGGAGCAATCGCGTCCGGGGGAATCATGTCCGCCGGTATTTTGCGAATGGCAAAGTCTTCAATTTTCACCCGCGTATTTGCGGGAACATCCCTCCTTGGTACTACGACGGCGACTCTTACCGTGTGGTCAGCGTATTTTGCCTCCAGTTCAGCCGCCTTTCGGTCGAGATAGACCTTTACCAGAAAGGCGGCAAACCCGGCCATGCCGAAGGCCAAGCCAAGAAGGATTAGACGTCTTTTCCCTGCTGTCATTACCATGATGACCCCTGCCGTTCCGTGAAACTCGAATGTTCTAAAACCCTGACGACGCGCCGACGAGAGGGTCGCCAATTGTTTTAACCTTGGCTTCGTGATTCTCCTTGATGGACTCCATCAGCATGTCTACAAGTGACTTGCTTTCGCCCGGGATAGGGGCAAACAGCACCAGGATCAGTATCAGCGCACAAATGGTGTATTCCACTATTGCTTGGCCTTTTTGCCTTGCGTTGCGCATACTTCGTTGAATTTGTGTCATTTGCGCTTCCCTCATTCTTTCATTTCGCTATAAATTACCGTGGTCACTTCCTGATTCGTTTTTTGCACATCCACCAGCAAGTGCCTGTTCTCCTTTGAAAACCCAAGCTGCCGATGCATGCCGGTCTTGATCGTCTCGTCCTTGTCACGCCGCCAGCCCGCGCCGATGTAATGTTCGCGCAAATACATTGCGTTACCTTCTACTGACTGCTTGTTCCGCACGATGATAAAGCGGTTGCTTCGTGCTCCATCACGGCTGTCCTGATGCTGTAGGACCTCGCTACCCGGCATACGGGGAATGTCACGGGCGAGTTTTTCTGGAATTTCCATTTTGAAAAACTCCAGCGAAGAAACGAGCACTTTTATGGCATCTTTATTTTTCGTTGCTGTCATTTCGACGTTGACAAGACGTTTATCCGGCATCATGGCGCCGATCATCTTTCGCCGACTCGTGGTTGTTATCTTGTACTTTCCTTCTTGGGCATTGCTCTCGAAATACTTCCGGTAGAAATCCAGCGTTTTATCGGGGTCCGGTGTGGAAAATTGAATGATCTGCATGGGGGCGCCGTTGAAACGCATATCGCTGGCAATGATCTCCGGCATGGCGCCCGGTGGAACAGGCAGCGCCTCTGTTTTAGGTTGCGCAAAGCACGGCGGCGAGATGAGCGCCAGCGCCAGCAAGAGTCCGGGAATAGATATTATTTGCATTGCCCCCTCTCTTTTGTGCTGCCGCCATGGATTGTGTTCCAGTTTGAAATCAGCCACATGTTGTACGACATATCGCCACCATCCCAACCCATGTAATACCAGGGGGAGTCGAATTCTGGCGTGTAGCCGCTGAACGGCGATGATGCACTAGCGCTGTTTATTCGGTATTCACTCGGAACAACATCGCCCAATACGCATCCTGGCACGAATTCCTCAAAGGGAGACATGTTCGGAATTACGGAAAGAAGTTCGTTGATAGGGTCAACCAGCTCTTGCAATAGAGACATCGGCACCATCGGCTTCACAATGGCTTCTTCATGTTTCTTGCCACCGGCGCTCCAGGCGTCTGCCACTACCGCCGCACGTTGCGTGATCGTCAGGTTCAAGTTCTTTAAAACCTCTACTTGGCGAACGGCGTTGAGTTTGGCGCTGACTTCCGCTACGTATAAACCCTTGCTTTCCAGTTCTGCTCCGCCGCCGCCGCCAAGCATTTCCATGAACTCTTTAATGGCCTCATAGACTTCCGCAATCGTCGAAGTTGTATCCCCTTTGTCCCACAGTTTGAGCGTGGGACGTGCGCCCTCTCCATCTCCCGCCGAACCAGCAGATTTCTCGATATCTACTACCTTGTCGCCGTTATGCAAGGTATAGAACGAGGCTACATCCGCATTCCCAGACCTATTGCTCGTGGTGTATGTGGACCGGATCACTGCGTCAGCTTTGCCAAAAAAACGCTCGACCATGTGCTCTTCGATCTGCTCATTAGTCCTTTGCGCCGCCGTCGCGCCGCTTACGGGACCGTCGTGCCACACTGTCCGCTCCCAGGCCGCATAGCGCGCCCCGTTGAGTGCCGTAGTACGCGCCTGTCCATAGGCATACAATACCCAGCCGAAAATGAAGGTAGGGACGAGCACGAGCAGTGCAGACAGCGTTACTTCCAGGAACGCCTGCCCGCGTTGGCGCTTGCGGTAAGAGCGAGAGGCAGGGTTGAAGAATGTCATTGGGATTTCCTCAAATCAGGAGCGGTCTGGTTGGCGAATACGGCCAAAGACTTTCCCGCGTGTCACTTTCAGGCCAAGTTTCTTCATGCAGTAGTTTTCGGACCGATCCTGGAGTTTCTCCATTTCCTTGATTGATTTTTCCATTTTTGCATGAAACTTTTTTTGTTCATTGGTATTCATGTTGTTATAGTTTTCCATGCGTTTCAGGTTGTTTCTATACTTTTTGGCCTCTGGAGTTTTTGTAAAGTTAGTGGCGTAATCTTCTTGTACGCATTGATAGTATTTGCTGGCTTGATCCGGAGTCAGTCTTTCCGCGTGAATGTCATCCTCAAAAATCTTTTGGGCCATCGCTTCAGCGTTCTTTTGCGGCATTTCTCTTTTCTTCGAAATGTATTCCGCCTCTCTTTTTTGACTTTTTTTCACGTCTTTAATCTGTGAGAACGCCATAGGTATGCATGCCGTACAGGTTGCAGCAATAAGCAGAAGTTTTCGAAATTTTTTCTGTATCATGGTTTTTTCCTTTTCTCTATTTTCTTTTCTACTTCCTTGGGCTCATGCAAAGTAAGACCGCATGGCCCCGATGTGCTGCAACTGGCGCGTACTAAATATCCGGCGCTGTTTTTCGCGTGATAACCGTAGGATTTATGATCCGGACTCTCGAATTCCTTGGCATCGATCGTGAATCCTCTTCCCTTGAGTTTTTCCGCGTAATTCTTCATCCTGCCGACATTTCCGGAATCCTGCTTGAAGATGGCAGAAAAAGAGTTGCCTCTTTTATTAATGCCGGCAAATGCTATTTGCATGCTCGGCCTTGGAATGCGGCGCGTGTACTTGTCGTCCGGCCATTCGCCGGAAAATTGACCGTAGCTTCCACCTTTGAGATCTGTTCGCCACTGATCCTTGTTTAAAACCGCGCGCGTATCTTCTCCCTGGGGGTTCCTGCTGCCATCCGAGTTGATGGTGGTTATGCGGCTACGGAGTTCATCGCCGTCTTTATGTACTTCCGTTTTCCTGCAACCTTCCACGATGGTTACGTCGCCTGTGTCCCCATCGGCTGTTCCTGTCAGCGAAGAGCCCTGGCAGCCGCATCCCTGGTTGCCGCCTTCATAAGTTTCGTTGTCCCTGATAGTGTGTTCGCCGAGGGTAAGATCAACTGAACCCGAGCATTCCTCGGCTTTCGCATGGTGCGGCAAAGCCATCACCATCCAAGCGCACGCTGCCGCGCACAAGGCCTGTCTGGTTAATAAAGAGGGTTTTGCGTCTGTGGCCATTTTCAATCCCGTCAGTCGCCAAATGCCGCAAGGGCTGCTGTTATCCCTGAAGGCAAATTTGTCAGACGCGCCTGCCAGTACGGCGCAAACAGGGTGGCATAGGTGCCATCCTTGTAGAGTTCGTTGGGTAACCGGCCTGCACTGGGGTCGTTGTCACTTTTTGCCGGGCGGCGGAAAAACGCATGTGCGGCGGCTACGCCGTAAATCTTGGCACGCCCTTCTGCCAGATGAAGCGGGTTACCCGAGTCGGTCTGGAAGGTTTGCGTAGCGTTCGGGGTGCGTGTGATGTTCGATGCATCGCTACTCTCAACGGGTTTGTAGACCACCACCACGAAAGTAGGGCTTGGGCTTTCTCCCGGCTTGGGGTCGGCGCTCAATTCGTAATAGGGCTGTAATCCGCTATATTCATCTGCAAGTCCGTCCCAGTCCAATCGCGGGTTTTGGCTGGACCGGCCCTGATAAGCTCGCCTGTGCCCCCTATTGGTCAATCCGCCGTGGCTGAGTTTTCTCCAATCATCTGCCTCCTCGCTGCCGGCGGTTTCTCCTGTCATCCAAAGGCGGATCGTCTCACAGTCCTCATCCCAGAAATTGAATGGATCCCAGCAGATCTCCATCTCGAATCCGTCTACGCCCACCCATGTTTTATTGTCGCAGCTCAACTTCGTACCGCCATGAAAGAGATAACTGCTCTCAATGCTGGGGACAAAGCTCGCTGGCGGTTCAACCCACTCGCGCCGCACTGTAAAACCGTCGCGGGAGTCGTTGACCACCTCGCGCATGCGATCCTGGGCTGAGTTGCCGCCCGCAGCGCCAGGGTTGCCCGGGCCGATCGAGAGCCCCGGGCTGGCGGGAAACCCCCAATTACCATCAGGAGGGGTATAACCCGGCCCGTTGGGGTTATTGAAGTACCAGTCGTAGTACGGGTTGCCGCTGTCATCGTTTATCGCGTCGCACCCTCCAGATCCGCCGCCTACACCACCGAATCCGAACCCGCCGGCTGAATCACCCTGTCGACTGATGAAACCGCCAGCAAAGAGGCTCATCAGCGATGTCACATTGTTTACGGTAGAGAACTTCCCGCCTCCGTCTGTGGTGGCCCATTTCAATTCCGGGTCATTGGCCTTGATGACGTCTTCGGTTTTCTGCATGTCTATGACAGTAAATCCATGCGCAGCTATTTGCATCAAGGAAATGCCCTGAATGAGCATGTCCTGGAATTGGGTTATATACTCAAGGCCAGGCCAGACCACATCCTCTATCGCGTCCGCCAACGCTTCAAAAGCATCTCCAATTTCCCCGAGAATCCATCCTACATATGGAATCCACCTGAGGTATTGCAGCATTTGCAAATCTCTCGACGCCAGATAAATCATGTTGCTCAGAGATGCCAAACTGGTCAGTTGTCCCACCACTGCATGGTTGGCCACCATTGCACGATTGGTATAGGCCATGAAGTTGAGATCGCGCGCTACGGTGACCGCCAGCGTATACGCCCCGGCATCGGCGGCGTTCATGGTCTGGGACTTGGCGTGGGTCATCTGGCTGATGTTGAAGGCGGCAAAGGTCATCAGCGATAGAAAAATGATTGCCGCCAGGGCTAGGTAAATAGCCTGACCGCGCGAGCGTTTTTTGCTGCACAGTTTTCCAATATTGGCGCGAGACATGTTCAATCCTTTTTCAAAGCTTTGGGTGTAGCCAGTTTGACCAGCTCCACCCGTCGGTTCTGAGCGTGATCGGCCTCGTTATCGGCATTGGCGATGAGCGGGCGCGTGGCTCCGTAGCCTTTTGCTTTTAGCCGTGCAGGCTCGACTCCCTTGCCGGTGAGGTAACGCATGACCGAGGCTGCGCGTCTATCCGAGAGTTTCAAGTTGTAGTCGGCGGAGCCGAAGCTATCCGTATGGCCTCCGATCTCGAATTTCCAGCCGGGATTGGCTTTGGCAAGATTGACCACTTCGTCGAGCACTGCGCTGGATTCGGGACGCAGGACGTCGGAGTCGAAATCGAAATTCACGCCGTAGAGTTGTACCTTGCCGGTTTTTTCCAGGCGCTCCTGCATGGCCTCGGCGGCGGTTTTCTCTCTCTGTCCAGTGATAGCGCAGGGAGGAGGGGTGCTGGAAGAACGGGTGAGGCTGGCCCTGAAAGCGCCGTCCCCCTCTTTGATGTCGGCCTGGGGGTCTTTAGAGATCAGAAAATATCCTACCCAACTGCTTTTCGTGATGCCTTCCGCGACAGGCGCAAACGCCATCGCGCCCTGGCTTTCGCTGCCGTCCTTGGCGTGGGTGCGTGTAAAGCGGAACACATTATTTTCCACGCCGCCGGTGATGGTGCCGAGTACTTCGCTGATTTCCCTGGGCGAAAACACTCCCTTTACAGCGCTGTTCGATGATCCGTAGATATAGCAACCGCTGATTTGCCCGTCTTTCTGATGGAGAATCAGGTAAGGATCATAGCCCGTCCCTGTCTGCTGATTCATCATGACATAATTGGCCGGAGATTTCTGGCGGCTATCTCCATACATATGGTAGATGCCGCTGAAATCCGTCCGCAATTCGACGGGTTGATCGAACTGTCCGTAGGCGCTGAAACGGGAAAGCCGGTAGCGCCCGTATTTCGAACCGGACAGGGTAATGCGCACATAGCGGGCGGAGACTTTCTGCTTGAGCGGGATGGAAAAATCGTACCGGGTGCGCTTGGCTGCAAGATAAGGTTCGGGTACGTCGAAAGTTGCTACGGTTTGAAAATTGGCGACCGGCGATTGAGAGAGTGCGAATTCAATCCTGGCCGGCGTGAGATAACGATCCTTGTCTTCTCCGGAAATTCGGAAGGATTCGATCGTCGCAGAAGTGGCAAATGAATAAAAAAGATTCAGTTCCTGATTTCCATCTCTTTTCTTGAGATCATCACGGTGAAAGGCATTTACTGTACGACCGTGGCTGATCGCCCGGAGTTGGTTGAATCTCTTATCAGTATCATCGTATTTATAGGGTGTGTAGGGATATCCGCCATTGAAAAAATTTGCTACATCTATCTGTTCGTGGTTTGCAGAAGCAGCTGCCAGGGACGTCTGCGCCATGCTCTGGGCAGACACGACCCATGTCAATGCGAGGATGAAAGCCTTTACAAAGGACATAAAGCATCCCCGGCTCTTTCGGGTGTCGTTATATTCATACCTGTACCTCCTTCCTTTCATGCATGTCTTGTATTCATACTCATGCGCCCCTTGCTTCTTTATACGTATACCCTCTCCTTTTTCTGGTGCCGAAAACCCCGCTTCTTTTCTGGAACAAGAAAAGAAGCGGGTAAAATGGAACCGTTAGTCAGATGCTTGTTTGTCTCTAGCAAAATCAGCCAATTCACGCTCCGTGTTGGCGGCAGCTTTGTTTGCTGCTGTCTGTGCATTATCCGTCTGAGTTGTGCCAGACTGGCCCGATAGCGCCATCGCAGCCGCCGAGGTTTGTTCGCGCAACGTGTCGCCAAAGAATGAATACACCGCGATCGAACCGATGGCGATGAGCGCGACGATGATGATGTACTCCGTCATGCCTTGGCCGGCTTGGCGAACGTAACGGCGAAGTTTTGCTAATTTCATGCTTGCTACCTCCTGTAAAGGAAAATGCGAACAGTGCTATGGGAAACGGGATACTCGTTGTAGATACAAAATAAGTGTCCTCGTTTCGCTATTTGTCATACCGCATTCTCGTGCCAAAACACCTTCCGGCCGCCTGTACAGCCTCTGGCCAGGAGGAGCGCTATTCCTCTCGGATGCATT
>Ga0209737_10001046_pt1 | contig 20780 bp, 23 predicted proteins | sample TergutCu122P3_FD_187284 | JGI IMG/M metagenome (GOLD analysis project Ga0209737, IMG submission 187284) | Cubitermes ugandensis P3 segment gut microbial communities from Kakamega Forest, Kenya - Cu122 P3 (SPAdes) (version 2) | ecosystem: Host-associated > Arthropoda: Insects > Digestive system...
ATTAATTGCCTTAATATTGTATCTCTGGCAAATATCCACGCATAAATCCACCAGCTTATTAAGTGCTTGATCTGATACCTCCCAGTTAGGAGACTTACCAATATTAGCGACCTCTATCGTTATAGCTTGACTATCATTATCCACAGAGCTACTGGTGTACGGTGTATTATCCTCTGTCACATAGGATCCTACTCGTCCGTCGCTACCTATCCCATAGTGAGAGCTTGCCTTACGGTTCGGATCTTGAAATATCTTACCGATTGCCTCCACGGATAGATTGCCTGCAACATGGTGCGGTGTAATTTTAATTACTGTCTTACCGCTTCGACCTATTTTAAAATTATTAACGTGAGCTGATACTATTACATCTGTTAATTTACTCCTCAACATATCTTAACCTCCTTTAAAATTTTTGATAAAGTGCTTAATATCTTCGAGCGTTTCTACTATTTTCTTCCACTCTTGTTTTTCTCGTTTCAGGTTATAAACGAAATAAAAGATAAAAAGCACTTTAAAAGTCAGCTCTGATATGGTGAGCTGACTTAGAAACTGCTCAAAAAAACTTAGATCCATTTTACACCTCCTTTATTCTGGATAAGTAAACGTTGCTCGAAAAGATAAACCGCCAGCTATAGCAACGTATGGCGTTATTATTATATTGCCTATACTATTTATTTCAATTTCACCACGTATTTCTGCACTTGTTTCTTTGGTTAACATTGTAAAGTTGTTTAACGTCGTTCTTGATATAAAATGACTTGGCAATGTTGCACAAGTATATCTTGTCCACGCTACCATACTAGCGGAGTTAACTAAGTTAACTAAAGCAATAAAAATAATACCATTTCGTTTCATTGCTCCTGAGTTAGTGTGCATTGTCCACCCAGAGTTAAGCGTGATCGCTTGCTTTGGTATGTTAACCATATCATTTTTAATTATATTATTGTCCGCCCACCAGTTAAGAAGTGCAGAGTAAATTCCACCGTTAGGATTAACATCTGATACTCCAATACTGCAACTCATAAGTAACGCTCGCTGTATTCTCAATATCGTAGCAGAAGTAGGTTTAACTCCACTCATAGCGTCAGCATATACATTAGGTAGTGCGGTACTTTCTAAGTTAGATATATTCGCATTAACTATTGACTCAAACATTGTATTGTGACTCATAACAGCCTTACATACGCCTAGCATGGTTTTACCTAAATTAAGAGCCTCCATTAAATAGCGATACGCATATTTAACATAGATACATACATCGCTGGGTGATATTTGATTAAGTATCTGCTGTTGTATTAAATCCATCATATTACTAATGCGTATATAATAATAATCTATTTCTGTTTTATAAATTCCAGCGTTAATACTATAACCACTCGACCATATACTACCATCTGGTGCATTGATAGGAGGCACACAGCCTACGCCTATAGTCTTTTTATTAGATCCGATAAATAAAGATGGTAAGCCTACACTTACTGTAATTCCGTTTACTGTCCTACGTACCAGCTTATCGTCTGCTATTATTTCTATTTCATACGACTTACTATTATCTAAACTTAGTATTATATTTGTCGTAGTAATGACTCCAGCGATAGCAGTATAAGGAATATTTGTATACGTCCCCCATACTCCACCTGTTTCTCTATAGCGGTACTGTAATAAATTAATGGTATTTTTATCAGCTCCACTAATTTCTACCCTTGCATACGTACCTTTTACTTGCAGTGTCGTCTGATCTTCAAAACCATTTAATCTACTTACTGTAGCATTTAAGACTGGTGTCCAGTGATCTACGACGGTTACTGTCTTATTAACCAGCGTACTGTTATTACGTGAGTCAAAGGCACGTACTCCTAGTGTAAAATTACCAGCATTAACTACAGTAGTGAGATCCATGTTAACATCTGCACTAGAAGAAAAAGTACCGTCTTTCGTACGATTATCAATCGTAGCAGTGTACTTACTAGCAGTAGATCCCTTACGTGGAGTCATACGGTTCGCGACTGGTACCGTCGCTCGTAATTGTGACTGGTTTTTAAGGAGTATCTGATCATTACCAGTTACCGCTACCGTATTCGAATTGGTATCTTTATAGGTAAAACTGCTAAACGTAGGATTACCATTGATAATAGTTAGTGTACGCTCCAAATAATGCGTATAGGTAGTACTATCTGTAACCGTCTGGATATAAAATCTAACAGTCATAGTATTACTGTTAGGTGTAGCATTTCTTAGAGCGTCTCGCTCTGTAGTAGTGAGTATAAACTGGTAAGACGTACCTGTCTTAGAGATATCACGATATCCAGCAAATTGTGTACTTCCGTTTGTCGCAAATATACCAGCTTTTAGTGTAGTTACACTATTACCAAACGGATTACTATAGGTGATATTCGGATTAGCCTCGTCGTTAAAGTTGTCTGCTCCTGTTACAGTGCCGATGTTAAAGGTAGTAATCGATTGTGTACTGGACTCTGTCCAAAGCTGGGAGTCTTTCGCTTTTACTCTTATTCTAAGTGTATAAGCTGTATTCGGACTAAGACCTGTCAGCTCAAAGTTACCGCTTGTACGATCTCCTGTTAACGCTCCTGTCCAGCCTCCACCATTAAGTGAGTACTGCACGGTGTCTACTGTCTTATCCGTGGTAAAGTTCGCTCTAAATCTGCGGATCTGTCTATTATCCAGTGTAAAACTATTAATATTTGCATATCTTGGTATCTGATCAAACGTCATGGTACCAGATCCAGATACGTTTACAGCAACGTAATAGATACCAGCCTCTATGTATACTGGTACGGATCGATTACCTAGATTATCGTGTCCGAACGTGTGTCTATTCCAGCCTGTTACTACGGTACCATGATACAGATCGATACGAGTCGCACTAGAGAAAACTGTAACACCATCAAACGTTACTTTGAAATTACCAGAGGTATGGTACCCTCCTGCTCCTGATGTATGATCACCATATAACGCCCATAGTATCGTTGTTTGATTATTCGCTACGCTTTGACTTTCTATATACCAGTAAAATCGTAATCTTTTTAATCCATTATAGGCGGTAGAATATATATTCCCACTGCTTGCCATATATCATTACCTCCTACTCGTCTCTTACAATCGCCCAGCCTTGCATGACTCCACTTAATACTGGTACTATTTTAAGCGGTTTCATGGTAATGCCGTCTTTTACTTCTACTTTCTGCATTTCTGTCGTATCTTTATTAAGCGTAAATACCTTAGTAAGTGTACCATTTACCATGGAATACCCAGCAAACTCTAACGGACTCATTACAGTATAGTCACCCACGTACACACTAGATCGTACTAATACACCATCTACATTTACATTTACTTGTGTGTTCATGATCTCACCATTAGCCTGTTGCCATAGTGTTTTAAAATTACCTACATGAAACATACAATCTGTAAACGTCATATCGCTGCCGCTACTACCGTATAACTCGATATCGTAGTAGTTTTGTTTCGGTAGTAGTGCTTTTATCTCATAATCAGAATAAAAAGGATCTTCTCCTGTATTAAAATCTATCTGATACATTTCGATACTGTTATAGATCTTAATATAGCCAGATCCTACAATGTTCTTTTTCACCTTACAATTAAAAGAGTAATACAGCTTAGACTCCTCTGGGATATCGTCACTATCTACTCTAACGGTAACTCTTTGCCTTACCGTCTTATTATTAAGAGTAAAGATATTACCAGACTTAGCTCCAGCGTTTAGTGACTCTGTACTGGATTGTATATTTAAGGTACCAGCTCCTAATACTTCCCACTCGAGCGGTAAACCGTCTTGATCGGTAGCAAACATTACAGAGTTACGTAGGAGATTACCACCACCAGAGCGTTGTACTCCTAGTCGGATATCTTCCAGATCGGTACGGATCTCTGTAAATTCTTTATTAACAAGTCCGTCTTGATCGTACATATCCTCATTTAAGATACTGATGTAGTTCTGCTGTTTATCTACTATGATCTCGGTATTCTTGATACGCTTAATCAGTCCGCCAGCTCGTGAGTAATTGATCTGCTCCTTAGTTTTTGCAGTAGTATATAATCGCTCTTTAAAGGATCCTGTAAAGTTATATACATAGTTAAAAACGATTGTATCGTAGGTCTGACCGATATTGTTCTGTATCTTAATCTTATCGCCTATCTCATACCAGCCCAAACCCTCGGTATCAGTATCAAACGGATAATATTTTATACCTTTTACTGCATTAAAAAGAGACTGTAATACAGACTCTCGTCGTTTATCTATTAATTGATTGTTTACAATCCTAAATTCTGTAAGTCCAAACTGGTCTATACTTATGCTATCGTGTAACTCGATATTATCATCTTGCGGTTGTCTCGATAATACTAAGCTATTTATCTCACCGTATAGCGGTTCTTGTTTTAGCTTGATAAAATTCGCATAGGTAAGAGTCTCACCTGTATCGGTTACACTCCTTAAATATAATCGATCGTCCTCTCCAATCATAGCGATTGAGATACTGATCTCCGCAAGTTCTTGTAATATATCTCGGTACGTTACACCTGCTATATTCTCGTAGTAGTCTATATCAATAATTAGATCGTCATTTAAAAAACTTACATTACCAAACTGCACATTACAAGCGTTACAGATCGCTTTAATAAACTGTAACGCTGTCATAGGATAATTAAAGATAGGTTCATACTCATGATAAAAAGATATCATGTTATCATAACCTACTACGGTAGTCATTTCTGTATCTTTGATGGTTGTAATCTCTGTAATTAAGTACTCACCATAAGGAGCATACTCAAACTGTCCAGGATTATCTACCTCGTGACGGTCTGGTAGCCTTACACCGCTGTGTACTACTACTCTCTCTCCTAAGATGTTACGCTCTCCTAAGTATTTAAGCTCTACCTTACGCATAACTGTCTTACATAGGTCTCCACTTGCCTCTATCTTAACTGTTACTAGATCACCATCTGGTAGGATATTACTCTGTCCGATTACCTCCACGTAAGTAGACATCTCTTTAGTTGGTTCTTGCATAGCCTCTTTAAACCATTTACTTACACTAAGCATACAATAACCTCCTAATAATTAATCCTACTCACTGGTACAAGGTTTACATCGAAAGGTTCATATAAACCTCGTAGCTTACTATTTAATTTCGTGTCGTAATCACTCGCATAGTAAGGAGCGATTACTGTAGCAGAAATACGTGGATCGTAATACTCTACCGTAAAGTAAGCACTATCTAATAAAGTATTAAGCTGTGCCATCTGTGATACGTTGGTGTAGCCTACTCGCATTTTAATTTTAGGGAATATACCTATTAAAGTAGCTCGTACGTCACCATTCATATTGCGATCTGCATCTTTCCATAGTTTCGCACGACTAATCATATATTCCTGTATATATGGTATCTTTACTCCATTTATCTTTACTAGATCACCAGATATAACCATCAGCTACACCTCCATCACACATTTATATAACTTATATTGTTTAAAATCACACATAATTATAGGTTTAGTACAAGGTCGTTAGTCATAAACATTTTATCGTTTACACCATCTATGACCTTATCAATAAGTTTCTCGTCTCCTAAATTAAGTGTAATACGTATAGGTTGTCCATCATTTCCACCGCCTACACTATCCGCAATACGTACCGCTATCTCGTCTATCCAGCCTGTATTACGATCGAGTGGCATAACCGCCTCACGACCTGCCTCACCGATCACTGCTATAGTAGGACGATCAATCACTCCACCAGTAGCGAGTAGTGGGATCCTAGGGATATTGATACCCTTACCACCGACTCCTGGGATCCAGTCAGGGAGCTTTATCTTATTAAGTCCAGATATCGCACTGTTTACAAGGTTTATAATTCCATTAATAGGAACCTTTATAATACCAGCGAGTCCTCCAAAGATTTCTACTACCTTATCCTTTAATCCACTAAAAAAGCCTTTGATATCGTTTATCTTTTGATTAAACATATCTTTGACTTCTTGGATTTTATTAAATCCACTTGTCTTAATGTTCGTCCAGATCTCACTCGCTTTAGTTCCTAGTCCACTAAAATAAGACTTCACGTTTTCGATCTGAGTACTTGCATTACTTTTAATATTGTTAAAACTTTCACTAGCATTTGTTTTAACAGTATTCCAGTTTTCGACTGCTCTGTCTTTCATATTACTAAAATACGTCTTAACGTTTTCTATCTTTTCATTTGCAAAACTCCTAATATCTTCATTTGTTTTATTTACTGCACTTTTAATATCATTCCAGTGTCCTACTGCCTTATCTTTTAATCCACCGAAATAGTTTTTCATATCTGTAAGTTTTTCGTCTGTCCACTTCGCCATATCCATTAGACGTTGTTTCGTATTATCTGATAGTCCGTTTACATCTTGATTAAAGATTGCCTTAATATCACCGATACCATTCGTAAAAAATCTCGAAAAACTATTCCAGCCTGTCTGATACTTACTAGGATCTATTCCACTTTTTACAGAGTCTGGTAAATCTTTCGTAAATGAGTTCCTTGTCGTGTCACTCATACCACGCATACACGCACTGATACGATCGCTAGCCTCCTCAGCAGATATCTGTCCACTTTGATACGCTTCTACGACCTTATCACGGTATACATTGTAACCATCTCCAGACTCCGCAAGTTTAGCGTCGTTCATGTATCGAGCGTCAGTTTCAGCCTTTACTGCGTTAGATAATTCAATCGTAGTTGCTGTTAATTCCTGCTGTGCTGAGTCTAATTCCTTATAAGCGTCATATACTTCTCTTTGTGCGTCTGTTAAAGTATCGTACTTTAATTTACCACTTGATACCTCGTCAAATAATTGTTTAGCATTAATCTTACCTTTTTCTTGTTCCTTAGATAGATTAGCCTGGGAGTCCTTTAGGTTCTTTTGTGCCTTATCATTATCCAGATATGCACGGTATACCTGTTTTTGTGCGTCCGTCATTTTATCATAGGTAAGAGTACCAGCTTTTACCTTGTCGTTTAGATCCTTACCACTTAATCCTGTATCTTTCTGTGCTTTTTCGAGTGCTTTTGTTGCCTCTTCTGCACGATCCACACAATCAATATAAGACTCATTTGCTCCTGCTAGTTTGTTTTGTACATCTAGTAAGTTCTGTTCTGCACTTTTTAAACGATTAACTGCTGACTCATGACTATCTGTCGCACTCTTTAAGCGTTCCTGTGCCTGTTGTAAATTCTTAGCGGTATTCTCCTGGTTAACCCACTTAACGATTAACGCAGTAATAGCAGTACCTAGAGCCACGACTAAACCGATTAATGCACCGATACCTAGTGTAGCGACTGAGATACCTGTAGCAATGGCAAAACCTAGAGCGATCGCAGCGACTCCGATCGCAGCAAATACTCCTGTCACTACCTTTTCCTTAGTACTTAGTTCGTCCCAGTGAGTGACAAGTTTCCATACACTCGCTATAGTTGTAGCTATACCCGCTGCCATAATAGCAAAACCTAGTTGTGTGTTCTGGATCTGTCCTTTAGCGTTACGCATACCACCCTCTAAGTTACTAAACCACTTAATTAGATCTTGTATACCTGTTGCTACTTTATAGGTTACAAACCCAGCAAATAAACCAGCGATTAAAGGACTTAGTAGATCTACCCAGTACTTAATCTTATTAAATACCTCGTCAGCCTTTAATTTAAAACTATCGAGCGGTTTACTATCAAAGATATCGCCAAAATTAAAGTCGTCAAAGAAACCAGGATCTAAACCAAAGTCAGCTGGAGTCATACCGCCTCCGCCTCCACCGCCTCCGCCTCCACCGCTTGGAGGTGTAAGTACTGTCATTTCATCAAACCCTGCTAGTGTATTCTTAAGAGCTTTCGCTGACTTATTCGCTCCACCGATACCTTTATTTACATTGCCTACCTCTTTCGCAAGGTTGCCCATGCTAGCACCAGCGGATTGTGTAGACGTATCTACCTTTTTAACTCCTCCTGCACTAATACCAAACAAACTCGCTACTGCACTAATTGCATACATTACATAGCGAACAAACCCAGCAATATAAGGTATAGCACTATTGACAGCATTAGCGATCATAGCGAAAAAACTCGAGATATTTGTCTGTCCGATGGTATTCATAATATCAGTAATACCTCTGGTAATAGCAGTGCGTAAATTAGCGATAGACGTAGCCACACCACCAGCTGAATTACTCGCTTGCGTCGCAAAACTATCAAACCCTGCGATACCCTCATTATTTAATTGCATAATGGTAGCCATAAAATCATTCATAGATACGGTACCATTACGTAAATCAGCTCCTAATTGATCCGCATTAGTATAACCCATTGCGATAGCGACCTGTTTTAATTGTCCTGGCATAGCTTGGAGCATGGTACGCCATTCCATCATATCTGGTTTACCCTTAGCATAAGCTTGTGATATCTGCTCTATAGCAGATGCTTGTAATTGCATAGGAGCGTTACCAGCGATTACAGCGTTATTAAGAGCTAAAAACATCTCTGTACTAGCTTTAATGTTACCGTTACTTGCAGTAAAGCGTTGTACACTACTTACAGCGTCATTAAGCGTAGTAGGTAGCCCTACCAAACCATCTGATAGTCTTTTAATACTAGCCTGTGCCTCGTCATTCGATACGCCTAAATTAGCCATGACTCTTGGATAGTTATTTAATGTGTCGAGTCGTTCCACAGCTCCACCAATAGATCCCATTGCCATAGAGATTAATTTACCGATACCTAGAGCCATAACACCCTTTTTAAGCATATTAAAGCTCTTAGTCATACTAGTAGTAGCTCTGGAGGTAGTATCTTGTAATTTCATGATATCATTCTGTGCTTTTTTAATTTCGTTGCTTAATAAAGCACTGTTACCCGTGATCATTACCTCTAACTGATCAATAGTTATACTCATGTAATTTTACCTCCCATAGCGATAGTGTTAATCATTGCGACGCGTTCCATATCTTCCGCAGTCTGTTCTTTATACACTGTTTCGTGGATATCTTCCTCTAAGTACGGTTTTTTAGGGTACTTTTTCGGATCGTTAAAAGCCCAGCCTATATAATTACCTAGTAAATGGTTTAGTCTATCATTTACCTTTAATTCATTGTTAAACTTACGATTATACGCTTGTACGTGCTTACTAAATTGTTTCGGTGTAATCTTCCAGAAATAATGGAGATCTAAACCAATATAAATAGCGTCCTCTTCTATCTCTTCCCAGCGTTCATAAAAGCATTTATCTATAGACTGTCTAGCGAGTCGTTCACTTGTTCCGCCTTGTTCGTTCTCGCTTGCCTCAATTTCTCGACGTCTAGTGACTTGTCCAAAAAACCCGCTTTTACTAGTTCCTCTGTTACCTCTAGTAAAAAGTCAGTTTTATCATGATCTACTAAGTACTCACTTAATATACTTTGTGCTACTGCCTTACTTGTACCCACTCTACCATCTTCGTTTACATATCCATTTGTGATATATAATAAAATAGTACTGATCGTACTATCTCCGATAATGTTCTCAATAGGTATATCACCTTTAGCTTTTTCTATATTACCGATACTTTCGACCGTAAATTTCAAATTCATATTATTTACTCCTTTAATATTAAAATAAGGGAGCTAGACCGTTACATCGTCTTAAGCTCCCTGTAATCTTATCGTTATTACTGTTTTAGTGTCATTATAGGTACTTAATCACTTATACCGTTTAAGCTGTAGCTGGCGTATACACTGGGAAGCCAGAGATACGAATAGATCCACTAAAATTAACCATACCATCTGGAGTCGCCTCGCCTGTCTTAAACGACTTAACGAAACCATTAAACACCCATTTCGCACCACTTGGGAATGTTACAGTCCACTCCTCAGTCGTTCCAGCTGTGATTAATCCCATCATTTTTACTACTGTCTGCTCGTCAACTGATTTCTTAATCATACCAGCGATCGCACAGTCTCCTGCGTCCATATCACCAGCCATAAATTCCTTAGCCTTATTCGGACTATCCAGCGTAGTTACATCTAACTCACTGATCTCTAGCCCAATTTCTCCGATACTAGTTAATGATCCTACTGTCCAGTCAGAAATTTCAGATCCAGACTTTTTTTTCATAAGCGTAGTACCGATCGCTCTTACTATATTAGCCATATTAATAACCTCCTTATAAATTAAACTATTGTTACAAACCTACTACTTGTATGGTACACATCACTATCAATATTAGGAATATCACTGTACCACTCTAAGCGGTAGTACATCGATCTAAGTAGATCTTCGACCTCAATTAACATTAAGCTACACTTAACACTACTGTCTGCCCAGAGATCTATCTTAATTGTGATATCCTGCCTAGCCACATCATTATTAAGATCTAAGTTAACTCTACCACTTGATACCGTAAAGGTAATCGCTGGTAGCTCATTAAATACTGCGACCGCCTGTTGTGATACATCATAACCTAGTGTACATAGAGCGTCATATATTTCTTTCTTCGGATTGTGTAACATATTAACCTCCTATCGCTCTATTTATTAGATCCTTATAACCATCATTCATTATATTTATAATCTTGCCTTTATTCATTTCGAGTGATGGATACATAAACGGACGAGCTACCATACCATTTGTATAATAAAACGTTTCACCACCATCTGGTGTATATACCCAGCCATCACTACGATACTGTAATGATAGACTTTTTACTTCATGAGGATAGGTACCAGCTCCTTTACTGCCTGTACCAAACTCCACATACATAGCGTACTCTTTCGCAGTTGAAACCTTGCCTACGACTTTCTTACCTACTACCTGTACATCTGGGTGTATACTCATACGTAAACCACCGTCATTTACTGGAGCAAGTGCTTTAGCCTGTGCCTCTACAAGTAGCGTAGATTTTTGTACAAGTGGTACAAGTGATATAGCGTCTATTCCTTTTAATCGTGATATTAATCGCTCTACGTTTTTAATCTCCACTCTTGCCATACTTCACCCCCACGACTAAGATATGACTATCATATAGTAGTGTGTCTGTTACTTCGTACGTCACAAGTTTATACCCTAGTAGATCACCGATATAGATATCTTCGTAGTCAGTCGTAATCGCTACATCTATCTTGTAGTCGAGTCCATAGTCTTCCTGTGTCTTCTTAAGATCCGTAAACCTTACATTACCCTTAAATGTACCTCGCTGTACTCCTTTACCTATGACTACACCGCCCTCTGCGTCCTTAGAGCTTACTTTGTCAAAGATAGCCACTTCTTTGTCGTAAAAGATACTAGCGATTGTTTCCTTAAACCCTGCTGGGAGTAACAACTTTAATCCTCCTGTATCGACTGAGTAGGTTCGTAAAGCCACTCAATAACTCATTATCTGACGCAGTATTTAAGTAGTTACGTACTTCATTGGAGTAGGAGATTGATTGACCGTTGTCTGATACACTCGATACCATTGTGTCAGTAGTAGGATTTTTCGTTTCGTTAACCTTGTACTTGGTAAATACTCCGTATACGATATCAGCTGTAATTCTCTCAAATTTCTCTTCCAGTACCTCATGATTAAGATAAAAGAGTACTCGATCAATTACTACCTCTACCGCATACGTAAGTAGATCCTCGTGTTCCGTATCGATTAACTTGTTAAACGTTCTAACGTATTCCTTGATACGCTTTACCTGTTCATTAGCCATCATATCCTCCTAAATTTACGCCCAGCGTATATAGTTAGCACGCTGGACGGTTGTATCTTAGCTTAGTGTGACTGTTTCGATGATCTTTTCGTCGTCTGGAGCATAGATCCCTCTGGTAAACTCAAAAGATAGACCTACGTCTTTATTTATAGTAGTCATAGTAGCAGCTGGAGTTACGTGTAACCAGATACCATCTGGTTTTACATATAGTGTCAATCCATTACCCCAGGTAATCGAGCCACCGTCTCCTGACATAAGCGTTAGATTTTCTGCCATTTGCCCTGACCATGTAAGCTGTTTCAGCTCATCAAAGTGATCAGAGCTAATTAATAAGTAGTCACCTGTAGGTATAGCTTTATAAGAAGCGTCGACACCTGCAATATAACCACGATAGAAACACGCTCTACCTATCTTAAAACGCCTGATAGTCATCTCTCCTACGTTTGTAATCTTGTGTTTTGATGGCATTACAGTAATATGTTTATTGTCTTGTATTCTACCAGCAAAATCACCAATATCCTCTTGGTCTCTGATACGCATTACATATCGATCTCTTAATTTCCTCATAGTATCACCTCCTATGGTAATACGGTAGCGTACTTAATGAGATCTGGAGTTACTGCTTTCGTACCACGAGAGTAGAATAAGCACAATCCCATATCGTTAGATAGTGGAATTTTCTCTAAGCTGTAAACATCTGTCTTAATTAATTGACCTACTGCACCATCGATCATACAGATAGCCTCTTTCGTTTGGCGAGTGTTAGAGAATACCCTTACGCCTCTAAACATAGTAATAGACTCCTGGGAGCTATCGATATTAGGATTAGATACCACGTCGATAAAGTCTCTTAACTTCGCATATACAGCTGGTTTAAGAGTAAGTACTAACATCTCGCGGTCTACTCCATCTACCCAGTCGTTCGTTAGAGTCTCTAAGGACTGGATTAATTTTTCGATCTTATCCTCGATCTCAGTAAGACCTGTCATAGCCACATTAGAGCCTGCATTTTCTGCCTCAGCGAAAAACGCTCTATCTAAATCAGCTGTCATACGTAGTACATGATTACCAGCTCTACGCTGTGCTACTCCTGCCACACCGTGTAGGTCTATATCTTTCTTCGCTACCTCTTCCACGATTTCCTTGTCTACATCTACATTAATTGTAACTTTACCAGAGTTATCTAGTGCGTCACCTTTACCAGCTGTACGAGCGGTTCCATACGCTTTTACTTCTGCGTTTTTAAAACGAGAGATCTCTACGGATCCACTGGTAGCGTCACCAGAGTAGTTCGTGTTTTTAATCTGCTCTGATACTGCACCTTTTTGTACCGCCTCAATTACCTGTCCATAAATTTCGGATAATTGATCCTTATCTGGACTAGTTGCTAAAATACTCAATGCGTTAGTTCTTGCCATAATAATTTACCTCCTTAAATTAAAATGCGGTTACTATTTTCTTAGCACCGCCTTTATTATTGTTAGATCCTCCAAAATCTTCTGGAGGAGTACCCTTAAGTTTATTAGTTACACCGTCCTCGACTGCCTTATTCCATGCAGTCGTAAACTTCTCGATATTCGACTGCATTTTATCAGAGTCGATATCTACAATAAAGTCCACCAGAGTAGTAGGGATCTTTTTCTCGAGTAATAGATCCTTAGCCTCAATCGTACGCTCTCGTAAGGTAATATTACGCTCACGATCTGCGGTTTCACGTTCTCGCTTTTCTCGTTCCTCTTTGTCCTTTTCCTCCTGGGATAACTTCGCTTTACGCTCGTACTCTTGGATTGCAGTATTTACCGCCTCAGTAATAGCTGTAGCGTTTTTCTCTTTCTCCTTAGCGAGCCTGTCAGCTAGTACCTTATTAAGTTCGTCCTGTGTAAAAGTTTTAGATCCTGCTTGATTACCTCCGTCATTGCCTGTGTTAACAGTACCACCTGCTGGAGTGTTTGTTTCGGTTTGTTGCGTGTTTGTTACATTAGTTTCATTCATAATACTATCTCCTTACCACTGTTTTACGTCCATCGACTAATTTATAAAAAAACACCTGTAAAGGTGCTTTTTTTATTCGTATCCTTTTTAAATTTCCACTTTTACTAACTTTCTTCTGTTTCTTCGATATCGTTCGGATCTATTTGTATTAATTCTATCTCTTTACCGTTTTCAGACTCTAGTACCTCCGTGATATCCTGTATATCTTCCTCTGGGATCTCCCAGTATACATTAGACTTTGTAACATCTTGATGGAGTATACCTATAAACTGATCTGGGATCTGCATATTGTTACCATACTCCAAACGAGTTAATACACCTATTAACTTTTTATCGTCTTTCGTAGTGATACACACCTCTTTATGTATATGTGATTTTAATAATTCTAGCTTAGTCATATATGGACTCCTTAATACAATAAAAAACACTTATTAGTGCCTTTTATAAGATTTTAATACGTTTTAGAGCATTTTAATGCGTTTTGTTAGTTCTGTCTCATTTTTTCCAGTTTATTATTCATTGACTTTATTACTCCATCTTTACCAGCAGTTTCTTTTTTTCTTTCCGCAATTGACTCACTTACTTCTTTTGTATTCTTTATTTTTTGAAAGTCTTTTAGCTTTTCTTGTATCTCGCTTTCCATACTCATATCACTCACTCCTTTTTCTTAAATAAAAATCTAGCTCTAAATTATCTGGCATTATCCTTTTATACTCCAGTCTTAAATCTTTCGCCATTAACTCGACTACCTCGTGACTTCTTTGTGTGAAAGAGTCCTTACCTCTATAACGTCCTATCTTGTCATTTAGATCGTTATAGTGTTTATCGTATAGATCCTCTAAATTAATACCACTATAGTTTCTTGAGCTTAATGTGTTGTCGGCTCGTCGCAATTCATAAATTATTCCATTATCACCTTGTACGTAAAGCTCTTTAACTGTGTCATTTTTTACTAATATTTTTATATCGTCATCACTAAAACTACTGCTTCCTGGGTGATTGTGTAATAATATAACTGAATTTTTTTCGCCATAATATATAGGCTCTAACATTTTTGTGGATAGTTCTACACTGTGTCTCTCACCGCCTGATATATCAATAATATTACCGTCTAAATCTAGTAGTCTCGCCTGTTCTACTTGATTTTCATTACTAAATGCAAGTAGTTCTGTCATGTTTTTATCCAGTTTGTTTTTAAATGTGTCTATATTGTTATTATACTTCTTTTCATTATTATTGTCAAAGTCTGACAATTCTACTCGCTCCTTACCGCTCCATGTATTATAATCTTGATACTCGATCACATCGTCACCAGCTCGTCTATTAGCTGGCATAAAGTCCTCGCCTAAATAAGCGAATACTGTAGATCTGCAATTAGGGTGTAGGGGAGGATAGTTTACGCCCTCATCACGTTCCTCTAATTTTATAATCTTACCATCGTACTCCTGGCATATCTCACTCGTTCGACTATCCAGCGTAGCAAGGAATACATACGCTTCGACTCCCATTTCTTTGTACGCTTGATACTCCGCCTCGTTATGGAAATGATTAGACTCTGTTCGGATTAATCTATCAGCGTAATACTTCGACACGTTAAAAGCGTCTCGGATCTCTTTGCTCATTTTAGAATATGACGCTCCTGTTATGACTCCACGAGTAAGCACCTCACCTAAGCGATCCGCCAGTAGATCGGTATTAGTCCATATACGCTGGGAGTAGTTTTTGCCACTCCACTTATAATCTAATATATTATCGATGGTACGATTATCTAATTGATTAAAAGCGATCGGATCCTTTATCCCTTTCGCAGTATCATAGATCGTATGCTGGTACCCACGATTTAAGATGGTCTCGTACGTCTGCCTGTTTAATCTGGTTTCTTTGTCTGCGGTTTCTTTTACCTTAGCATATAACTGACCTTGTAACTGTTCGAGCCTCGTAATACGTGCCTTATAATTTCCTTTCACGTACTGCTTAAGACCTTTACCCTCCATCGTCTGCCAGTATTTATCAGTCTCATGTTTCGATAATAAGCCTTTTAACTTAGTCGTATCGAGCGTACCATCTTTAAAAGCGTCAGTTATATCTGGATTACTTCTGTAGTTCTTATATACATTAGCGATCTGTTTATCAATATCTTTCATGGACTGATCGTATATCTTAGCCAGTCTATTACGCTGTACATCTGTATACTTTTCTGCCTGCGTTAAGCGTTCTATGGATCTCTTCGCCCAGTAGGTATTACTTTGCATATATTACACCTCCTACTCTACGATAGGATCCTCTGGATTATTAGGACTGACACCACCTGTATTAGAGTCATTTATCTGGTTATCATTATAAGGAGTAGTATACTCTCTCATATCTGCCTCAGACTCAGCGAGTGCCAGCTCTACGGTTTCCTTACTATCCTTTACAAACGATAATTGACTTACAAGTAGCTCACGATCCACGGTACCTAAAAGGTTATTAATCATTTGACTTGTATTATAATCGTCTAGCGGTAGGTTACGCTTAAAGATTGCGTCTACTTCCGATACTGGTACAATACTCATGCGAGATAGCGTACTTAAAAAGTTATTATATAGCTCGAAACGCTCCATTAATCCCTTTTCAAAGTATCGTTCCTTATTACTGATACGTTGTTCAAACGCAAGTAATTTGTATCTGATCGCTACGCCTGACGAGTTACCTATAAAATTAGCGTCACTCATATTAGGAGTCATGGTTACCTTATGGATATCATTCTCCAGAGTTTTACGTAATACGTCTGTATCTGCCTCATTTAAGGTCTTAATCAGATACCCTATATCACCATCTGGCGGAATACTGGATAATACTCTGTACTCTTTTAACTGCTGTACCTGCTCGTTAGTAAAATCCATATTCTTAAGCCAGAGTATAGCGTCTACTAACTGCTCCTTATCATTTATACGATCTGATTGTAGTAGGTTATAAGCGTCTATAAGACTGATAGCGTCCTCAAAGTCTCCTAAGTACTCTGGATTATTACGATACTCGATAATAGGTACTGCACCAAACGCATGAGGTTCTTCTTTTTCTGTCTTTAGGTTCTTACCTTTTAATGTATAATAGCGAGTTTCCTTATCGTCTGTATAGATTACCTCGTAGAACTCTTTTTTGTTTTTCTCTAGGATTGCACGATAGATAATACCAAAGAGTTTATTATGTTCCATCGTAGTATCATGCACCAGTACCACGTTTCGGTTATCTAGTTCCGCGGATCGTGGTTCTGCGTTCTCATTTGCATACACATACTCGTACTGGACTCCGTATATACTCATATCCTTAGCGATTTCTGTATCTAGGTCGTTTATCGTCTGGTTTTTATATACATCTAGTAGCGGTTTAATATCGTAACCATCTGCTACCTGGTACTCCACTGGATTACCCATTAAGTACCCTACATTGATATCTGTAATATATCTCGCATGATTAATCATAACTTTATTATTACTTAAGTTATCCACCTTATTGCGATTAAGTATTTCCTGCTGACCGATATAATACGCCTCCAGCTTATCGTATCTTGCGTTAATCTTACGACTGTACTCGATTATATCTAGTATAACCTGTGCGGTTATCTCTGTATCACGTTTCAATGTGTACATTATTTACCTCCCAAAATACGACTGCCTGTTAGCTTTTATAGGATTAACTCCTACCTCTGTCTTAGCTCTTACGGTAGGTGTAGGAGTACCTTTGATATATTTATTCAATCCATAACGTAATGCGTCTATACAGTTATGAATAATAAAACCACCACATATACTATAATTGTGATGGTCTTTTACTTCCATATTGTATACATCTTCTTTACCTGCATACTCTATCTTACTTATTTTTATGTACGTAGAGTCTGCCACATGACCTTGTACAAAATCTTTGTTTTGAATATTTGTTAACATTAAACACCTCGCCACACCATACGCACTTACGATCTACATTATCTATCTTATGTAACCGCCTGTAAGCACTACGACACTTATTAGAACAATATCCTTGTCTAGCAGAAAGAAATGTTTTGTCACAATACTTACAAATATAATCTTTTTTAGCATGAAATTTATCTTTAGTCTTTTCGTAATGTTCTTTGTGCCATTCCTTACCTTGTTCGCTCTTGTGCCATTCTATCGCCTTTGGTCTTGCGTTTTCATTAAGATTATTAACAATCTCTTGTCTATGTGTAATTGTTCTATGTACACCATGATAACTACGGTGTGCTTTTCCAGATGTTAACGATAAGTTCGATATATCATTATTGCTTTTATCATGATCTATATGGTGTATCTGGTATCCTTTCGGTATTTCTCCGTTATGATACTCCCATATATACCTGTGTAACCGCTTTCTGATAGTGCTATTTAAATAATAACCTGTACGATCGTCTCTTGTAAATTTCAGTCCGTTATAATAAATATATTTTTCCATTCATTTATTGTACAACACGTAACGCAAGGTATCAATCTATATTAAGTTTAAGTATGCTATCGCTGTCCGTTAACTCATTTATTTCTATCCAGCCTCTTTGAGTGTATACTTGGTGGTCTTTCGTTGCACGAAATACTGTTCCATCTTCCATAGTTATCTTAACAATATCAGCATTTTTACGAGTTAATCTAACGTCGTAGTACTCTGCGGTTGTTTTATTATTATAACTATCTTTACAGTATACTATCCCTGTAGTATTTACTAAGTCCTTTATAGCAACTTGACCGTTCACTGTATCAATCAATGTATCTCCAGTTATACAATGGTTATATGTATCGACTGGAGTATTAATATACTCTCCTGTTTTCTTATCTTTCGTCCAGGTGTAGTTATCCAGCTCCTCGATTACCTTGTAACATCTTTCGTCTACTATAATCTCGTACTGCTGGATCCACTGTATACCATGTATCACAGAGTCCTTACCTTTTACCGTTGCCTCCATATTTACGCCTTTATTACGTATCTCTTGTATACTTTTAGGTTCTGCACTATCTCCGTAACTCTTGTCTTTCGATAGTCCTAAATCTATCATGATACTAGCGATCTCATCGTTAAGCATACCCTTGCGTACGTACTCACCTGTAACATAGATCCTATTATTAACCTGGTCTAAATATCCCCATACGATAGCACTCGGATCGTTTACAAAACCAAAATCTGCTCCTATCCATCGGTGTAAGCCTTGTATCTCCTTATCACTTATAATCTTTGTACGATAGGTAGGGAATACGAGTTTGTCGAGTGTAGCAAACTCTCCCAGGGTATAGATCTTATAGTATGCTGGATTACGATATTGTAGGTTTTCTAACTCTTTTTTATAATTATCGTCTAAGAAACGATTATCCTTATACGTCGTTTGTATGATCCTAGCGTTATCTGGAGCGTTTCCAGTATGAAAGTAATTATATAGCCAGCTCTTTTTAGAAATAGGATTATACATTAGATAGATTTGCGGATAGTCTACTAATACTCTAAGTCTTAGGTTAAGCTGTGTATACTCGTCCTCTGTTAACTCTGTAGCCTCCTCTATAATGATATCTGTTATACCATCTATAGACTTTATTTTCTCTTCGTCATCATATCCTTTAAATATAAATAAGCTACCATTCGGTAGCTCTATCTCAAAATCTGATTTATTTATCCTGCACTGATCATAATAGCCACTGCTCTTTAAGTGCGTGATAATAAGAGACCATATAGAGTGGCGTATTGTTCTCCCTATCTTACGTACCACTAAAACCTTACGCTTATATTTTAACGCCTTAAGTAATACTTTTTGTGTAGCACCGTATGACTTACCAGACCCAGCTCCACCTATATATACCTCGATACGATTACTATAATCTTGTATATGTTCTAAGATCCAGTCGTTAAATATATTTTTATTCAATCGTCTAGCCATAACATCACTCGATAAACCAGTCTGTCGTTACTTCTTTTATCTCCACCTGTTCGACTGGTTTCTGTCCTTGTAATGCGAGCCATAGCTCCATCGCTTTAACGTCGCCTTTTTGTGCCTTAATCATAAGACTAAAAGTACATAGCATACCGTTAGTAATATCACTATCTTTTAATCCTAGTTGTTTCGCCTTTTCTTTTATTCCAGAGTCCAGCGGTTCCATTTTAGCGAGTAAGCTAGCCATTTCTTTATAGGTTTTCTGCTTTCTACGAGTAACACCACTCGCCTGTCCACCTTTTCTTGCGATTTCTTTCTGTTCTTCTTTTGTTCTTTTGTTTTGAGGTATTAAGTTTTTCGTTCCATCTCTTGGCACATCTAACACCTCCTTAACTAAATATCATTACTTTTTACGCTTACCTTTACTACTAACCTCTGTAGGTTCTACCTCTGGATCTTTTTTTACAACTTCAATCTGATACTCCTCACCGTATAATGTTACAGTAGGTATATTTTTCTCGATTAGATCTGTAATATCGCTATCAGTACCATACATTGTTACGATATACTTACCATCTTCATTAGGCGTTACTTTTAATACATTACTCATAAGATCCTCCTAAATATAAAATAAGAGACCTCCAGCGAGGTCTCTTACACTATTCACTAATACCATTATATATAATAAAATCATAAATATCCTTTAAGTTTACTATATATTTACTATAGATTGTATATAATTAGATCCATTTCTTCTATACTTTTGTTTATTGTCTTATGGATAGCGTCCTCTGACTTGTCGTAATACTCGGAGATTGTCATAGGTGATTTTTTCTCTAAAAATCGCATACGGATCACATTACGCTTATAGTCTTTTAATATATTTATCGCATAATCTACTATCTTTATATCTAACTCTGTCGCATTAATCTGTTCCTGTAGCTTTTCTGTTTCTTCTATCTTGTTAATTACCTGCGACTCTACTGGAGACTGTATATATATATTCTTCTGCGATCCGTCTCTTAAACAATGTGAGTTATAGGTGTAATCCTTATTAAGTTCTTTAATGCGTCGTCTTAACCACTCACATCTAAGTTTATTATTATTATATTCCTCTAATAACGTCCTTACACTCATATACTCCTCCCATAAGTTT